>Ga0255336_100945_pt1 | contig 28825 bp, 31 predicted proteins | sample MeOH1_35cm_T3_17_FD_189102 | JGI IMG/M metagenome (GOLD analysis project Ga0255336, IMG submission 189102) | Sandy soil microbial communities from University of British Columbia, Vancouver, Canada - MeOH1_35cm_T3_179 | ecosystem: Engineered > Artificial ecosystem > Sand microcosm > Unclassified ...
CACAGTCCGTCTTGTCGAAGATGGCAGGCGCCAACGCACACGACGCCGATTCCACCAGCTTGCGCACATCAGCGGCCGACCGCTTCTCAGCGACAACGACAGGCAGGACCTTGTCCTGATTCTCTTTCGAGAGTGCCGCCAGCAGTTCGGCGTGAGCGATATTGATCTTTCGCTCGCTCAATGCGTCGAGCACAGCCGTCGAGCAGTTCAGCAGCGCAAGGCGGCTATCCAGCGTCGCGCGAGACCAGCCAAGAATCTTGGCCGTCACGTCGCGATCGCCACCGTGCAAACCGAGCAACTCCGCGGCGTCACGAGCTTCCTCGGCGGGAGACAGGTCGTCGCGCTGGATGTTTTCGGTAAGCGCAATACGCCGCGCTTCGACGGGATCGACATCCTTTACGACGATGGGCATCGGATAGTCTTCGCCGTGAGCTTCCATGGCGCCACGATAGCGACGGCCACCGGCGATCACCTCGTAGTCGAAATCGTCCTCAACGACCGGACGGACGATGATCGGCGTATCAACGCCATGCTGGCGAATCGACTCGGTAAGTTCCGCCAGAGCCTTCGGATCGAAGTATGTCCGGGGGTTGCGGCCGAGCTTGATACGCTTGAGGGGAGCAGTAAGTTGTTGTTGCATTGCAGGTTCTCCAGAGAGGGAACCTGCCCCCGTTCGGGAGTGGTTCCCGATGGGGTCAAAGATGAGAAGCCGGATAAGGCCGGCCAGGTCGATGCGTCAGAGACGCGGTAAGTATTTGAACGATACCGCCAGTGACGCGCGTCACTGGCCCGAAAAGGTGCAGAAATCGTATCGCCTTAGGCCTCCAACGGACAAAAAAAAGCCCGGTCGCAAGACCGGGCTTTCTGCATGCATCGCTTCACCGGTGATGCCACCCGGATCGCCGCGAAAGAATAGTGATCCATCAAAACAATGTCATCTGGTCGATACGATCGAAGATCGTGAACTCAGTGCGCTTTGCCCCCGGCTCCTGCGCCACCTGCTCAAAGAGGTCCGCCAGCGACGACGCCACCGTCAAGGGCGCGCCACTTTCGGCTACCTCCTCTACCGCGACTGCAAGTTCGGCTTCTCTCTCTTCACAAGCGATGGAATGGCCACCGTGCTGCCGGCAAGAGCCTGAGTCTGTTTCGACGTCACCTGTCGTCGCCGCCTCAGGTGACTCGATACAGGATTCCTGCAATCCCGCATCCTCTGCGGGGGACGCGCCAGGCTCAACCGGCAACTGCTGCCTTCCACGCCTGAGCTTCCTGTCCCAGCCCACGAAAATATGGGCTGGCGTGTACCACACCGACCAGACCTCAAGCGACAGCGCATTGCCGTGCACTACCACGGCGGGAATGCCCATCAACGACAGCTGGACGTACGCCATGTGCACGCACCGTTGATCGATGTCGACGCAGGTCGCATGGAGGGTCTCGGGATAATTCAGGCCCGCCTGATGCATCGCCTGTGCCGTTGCCACCACCATGCCGGCCGACCCGCAGGCTGGCTCCTGCAAGGTAACGAAGCCCCGCTCACGGATCGATGCACCATCGCCCACCGTCATCATCGCCATCAGCAATGACACGCTGTACGGGGTAAAGAACTGCCCCGCGCGAGCGTTTCCGAGTTCGAGCGCCATGAAGATCTCGCCGAGCACGTCTCCAAGCCCACCGGCGGGCTCATGGCCTGAGCCCGGGTCGCCAATGGCGTCAATGCGGGTCCTGTAGCACATCTGCAGTTCCGCAAACATCGCGGCGAACCGGTTGACTTCTTCCCGCTTGTACTTGCCGACGATTTCGAGGTAGCGCTTCTCGCGTGCTTCGAACTGCAACTGGTCAACCTTGCTGCTAATGGCGATCGCGCTTACTTCAACGAAATCCGCGAACACGGTGTACGGGTCATGCGAATGTGTGAACTCGCGCATCAGCTTGATAATTGCAGCCTTGTGCGGATCGCCACTGCTAGCGGCACGCTCCTTCCTCTGCTGGCGTCCCATTAGCGTTTCCCTGCCGGCGCGCCGATATTGCCCAATTGTGCTTCGAGCACCGTCCACAGCAGGTCGAAGTCAGGAACTTCGCCCAGCGCGAGCGAACGCTCGACATCGAAACCGGCCGCCTTGAAAACCGCGGCGCGATCGACTAACGGTCGCTTTCCGTCACAGGCAAATTGCTCGCGCGCTTTCCAGATAATGCGCGTGGCCAGCGTCTCGTAGGTACGCCGCAGCTCGTCGACCACCTGTGCGGTGGTCGGCACGCGCACGGCAGGGTCGCGGCTATCGCCAAACAGGCGCTTTTCAGTCGCTGCGACCGCACTGTAATGACGCCATGCAGCAGTCTGGGCGTCGATAAAGGTCTGGATAAAGTGGTTAAACATGCCGGATTCCATAGGTAATCCGGGGCGCATCCCCAACGGGGCGGCCCCGTTGGGTGAGTGAATACTGCTGGCTAGACGCGGTAATGAGCGCGCACGCGACGGCGCCGCTCGGCGAAAGGACGGCCCCCGGTGATCGAAACCGGAGCGGCAGCGACCAGATGGCGTAGCGCTGCCGCGCGGAACTGTGGCGAGTAACGCTTTTTCGCGCCGACGATCCGCAGTAGCTGGTCATGAGATAGACCATGCGTCTGCCAGACCATCAGTCCGAAAGAGAAAAGACGTTGACGATTCATGCGAGCTCCTACGATTGGACGGGAGCACGCCCGCAACGGGTGTGGAGCCCGTCGGGGTAAATGAAGACCGCCGGCTTGTCGCAGGCGGGTGGTCGATGCGTCAGGGACGCGAGAGATGCAACGATGGTATCGGGGCGAGCCTGCCATGCACGCTCGAATGAGCACGACTTTGGCGTGCCTTTCGCCCGCAATCGCGCAGGAATCAGAGCGAAGATATCCACAGATTCGTTTGATAACTCTGTGGATTACCTGGCCCTACGACCCCTTCTCGCCCCGCCCACAGGGCGATGCGAACAGTCCACCTCTAACGCGTGCAGGAGCGACGCCCCCGTGAGCCGGCTCACGGTCTTAACCGCAAAAGCTCCAGAAAACCAGATAGCTTTCAGCCCGGGACGGACGCCGGCAAGCGGTGGCGATGCACCGCAAAGACGCGTGGATCTCTGTCCCTGTTGGGCGCTTGACTTCCCTGAGATCGCTACAGAATCGGTGTGGGCGCGAATGCCCTGATGCTTACTTATAGGAAAACCCCAAATGCTCAAGACCCTCCTCGTCTGTTCGATGACTGCTTCTCTCTTTTCTGGCGCAAGCGCCGCCCTCGCCGCCGACGCAGCGCCGACCTCCTACACGCTCGAGTACCGGCTGGCTGGCCCGACCGGCGAGGTCGTGGAAACGGGACGTACAACACTTTCGCGACGCAATCCCGTCCAGATGATGACAAGCTATGTGCGTGTGAGTTACGTCGCGTCCTGCCGCCCGGACTCGGCTCTGGTCAGTAACGAGCCAAAGTGCGACGTCGACACGGTCGATATCGGCAATACGCTACAGCTTGCTCTCGACGATGCAACGCCCGAGACAGTGTTGCTGACCGCATGGGTGAACCGCGAGACGCTAGACGGCATGCAGACGATCCAGCACGACGGCTTCGCTACACAGCGCCCACTTTCGCACGGCTGGAGCGACAGCAAGACGGTCAAGGTCACGACCGGCGACTCAATAACCATTGCTCTGCGGGACCAGTACAAGCTGACGCTGCATCCGCTGAGCGCGACGCAATGAGAGTCGGCGTATGCGGCGGGCTTCCGAGACCGGCACCGGAAAGCTACGGCAAACGTGGAGTCTTTTGCTTTCCGCCGCCTGCGCCTGCGGCAGCAGAATGACTTACACCCGCGCGCGCGGACATGACTCCCGAGCCCAATCCAATGCCGCAATCCTCAACCCAGCCGAAGGTGGTCACGCCGCTATGGAGGCGACGCGTGCGCTACCCCGCTGGGAACGCGCGGCTCCGCGAAGGCTTCGTCACTGGCCATGACCGGATCTCCGGGACGGTAATCGTGCTGGACGACTTCAACGGCTCGTTCTGGCGCGGGCCGGACACCGACGTTGAAGTCATCGTGTGAGCGTGCGGTTCGTTCCTCAGACCCAATCAGACACAGACCACTGGATACCCTATGGCAAACGCTAACTACCCCGTGAACTCAGCCGGCAGCGCCGCGTTCCTCACCACCGTTTCGGCATTTGTTTTCGCATTTCTCGTCCCTATCTGCAGCGCAGATGGGGTTCTGGAACCCGCGGTTGTTGCCGTCCTCGCCGGCATCTTCGCTGAGATGTCGCGACGCCACGTGATTCGTAAGCTCGTCGCCAGACTGGACGCGACAGACGCCGATGCAGCTCTTGATGTTTATATCAACGGCGCGAAGGTCGGCACTATCGCGTCGGCCGACGCTATTTCGCTGAAGCTTGACGCACTTCGTGAACCACGAAACTACGCGGCCCAGCTCGCGAACATCCTCGGGTTCGCAGGTCGCGGCGCTCTTGTCGCGCTCGTATTGGTGCCGTTAGTGCTGTTCTGGACGTGCGTGGTCTCAGCGTGGACTTCTCCCGCCAGCCTCCAGACGACAATGTCGATGATCGCCCGCCTACAACCGGCAGACCTTGCGCGTGCGGCCACCCAGGTTCTCTTTATCGCCCAGATCGTGTTCATGCTTGTGATCGGTACCAGTTTCAGCTTCGGCATCGACCTCGGGCTGACCAACGTGTTTCGCAGCGCCGTTCACCGCCGCATCCGGCTCAGGATCAATTGCGCCAGCGAGGGCCCGCTGCATTTCAGTCCTACGACCCGCACGGTCGGCCGTGTCCAGCCCGCGTGAGGCGTCCATGCTCGTTGATTTCGTCATCGTGCCGATGGTCGCATGCATCCTCCTGCTGACCGCCGCGTGGCGCGCGTCGGGCGCTCTTGCATCGGCCCTGCACCTGTCGTCATGGTTGCGGGTCGCTGTTGTGGCAGGTACCGCAGCAACTCTCCTGGCGCTCGCGCTGCTGCACTCGGTTCGAGAAGAGCTACGCATGCGTCGTGAACGCAGGGAACAGTACGCAATGGAGCAGCGGTATCCCGGTTGCCACGTGCTTCGGCTGTCGAATGGAAACTGGTTTCTCACGGACAGATCTACGGGAAGCGAGTATCGACCTCCCGAAGAAGCTCACCATTCGTTCACATTGGGCAGCACGCGCGACGGCTCGAGCAGATGGCTGGAGCTTGTCTCCGAAGATCTGCGCGCCTCCGATGAGAGCCGCTCCAGCCGGTGACGTAGACCGGTCCCATATCCCTTCAAACCCATGGCCGCTGTTGCGGCCATTTTCTATGGCGGTCCACTATGTTCAACGTGAGTTTCGACGGCGGCACATTCCCGCTGACCGACGTCCAGGAAAACCCCGCCCGGTACGTGCGGCGCCTTGAGCGCGCAAAGGTCACACCCGGCTATGCCACCTGTGAATGCGTGACCCAATCCCCGCCGCTCCAGCTCGTGATTCGCCGTTATGGCTCCCTGCTCCATCTGGCCGGGTGGCCGGACGACGGCCACCGGCATAACCGAGGCTGCGCATTTTTCAAGGACCCCGACATCACAAAGCCCGTGAGCGGTTCCGATACGAAGGCAGCGATACTCGCGACGCCCGCCGGGCTGAATGTCAAACTCGACGCCTCGCTTACCCTGCGCGAAGCGACAACCGGGTCACGCGGCTCGCCGGCGACGCCGTCTAACCGCACGACCCGCCGCTCGGCCAGCCTGCTCGCATTCCTGCAGACGCTATGGGCCGAAGCTGGCCTCAACCAGTGGACGGGCACGACGACCTCCCGTCATTGGGGGCAATGCAATGCTCAGCTCCTCGCCGAGGTCGGAACCGCGCTTATCAATGGCGCCAACGCACAGGATGTTCTGCACATCATGCGCCGGTTTGACGAAGCCGATCGTGCGGCAATCAACGCTGAATTCGACGCCTTTATTAGTCGCCTGGACGTCAACAACGGGAGGACTAAGCGAGGACTGGTCATCGGCGAAATCAACGAAGTTTCGCCCACTCAGTATGGGCACGCATTGAGCCTCCGACAAAGCGCACGTAAGTACTACGCCAGCGCAACCCTGGTCGATCACGCGGCGCGGACGTATCCGCACGCGTGGCGTGCGCTCGACGATCGCGCGGCGCGGGTCATTGCCCTCCTTCTCGTTGAGCGCACACCAAAGGGTCACCTGAAGCTCGTCGATCTCGCGGCCATGCTGTGCTCCCGCGCTTTCCTGCCATGCGACTCCATGCCCGAGGTTGCTATGGCCAACCGGCTGGTCGCGGAGGGCCGGGATTTTCAGAAACCGGTTCGTCTGAACGACGGCGACGACATGCTGCCGGACTTCGTGTTGCGTGACACCCCGGTTGACACTCATGTCGAGGTCTACGGGATGAACGGCGTCGAGCATTACGAAGCGCGCAAGGAACAGAAACGCGCTCTGCGATCGGCACGGCAGATCCCGGTCGTCGAATGGAATGTGGATCGTGAGGCGCTCGAAGCCGTCCGGCTTCCGCGAGCAATCAAACATCGGTAGCGGCAACGGCGTGCCCCGCTCACTTGACTTCCCAAGCAAGCGAGCACACTCGCTTCATACCCGCCCCTGAGCGGGCGACATAACATCGGAGTTCGTATGCAAGGCAAGTCGTTCTTTCTGGACCGCGCGACCTCGCGCTCGCTGGACTGGGTCGGCCGATTTCCGGCGCTCGGCTTTGCATCGCATGATCCGCAGTCCATTTCCAGCGGTCGCCAGGTGGTCGTGGCCTCCCTGCACGAGGATGGCGTACGCTGCGTCTTCTTCAGCGCCGTCGGATCGGTCCTCGATTTCACGGCCACATGGGGCGAACTGGAGCGGGCAAAGACCTGGTGGTATTTCGTCCAGCGCTGGTATTTCTGGATTGTTCCTGACGAACAGACGCTTGCCAGAATAAACGTTACCGCGGGCGCGCTGGACCATATGATCGCACCCTCCCTTCACGACGCTGCGAACGACAAGGCGCACCTTGAATGGCTCGATGGTCTCGAAGCACGCGCCCGACGCTGCGGCACCCTCGCAGCTTCACGTCTGGAATTCGAAACGGCCTGAGGATAACCGGACATGGGCACAAGCACCGCGATTGAATGGACCGACAGCACGTGGAGTCCGTGGGAGGGCTGCCAGAAGGTAGGCCCGGGCTGCGATCACTGCTACGCCGAGGCGATGAACCGATGGCTGCGTAGCGGAAGCAACTGGGGCCCCGGCGCACCGCGGCGGACCTACAGCGAGACGCATTGGAAAAAGCCGCTGCGATGGAACGCCGACGCCGCTAGAGCCGGCCGTTACAGGAAGGTTTTCCCGAGCGTATGCGACCCGTTTGATAATGCCGCACCGGAAGGAGAACGGGAGCGTTTCGCCGAACTCATCCGGGGCACTCCCCATCTCATATGGCTACTGCTAACCAAGCGTATCGGCAACGCAGGGTCTATGTTGAAAGCAATGTTTCCCGACGGGACGCCTGATAACGTGTGGCTCGGCGCGACTATTGTCAACCAGGACGAAGCAGATCGCGATATTCCCAAACTCATTGACGCCCCTGCCAGCATCCGATTTCTGTCGATGGAGCCGCTGCTCGGAGAAGTAAGCCTTTACGACTGGATCGGTCCGTGGGGTAAGCCGGGTGAGTTGCAGGCGCCACCGATGATCGACGGCGTTTTCGTTGGCGGAGAAAGTGGCCGCGGAGCACGCCCAATGCATCCGGCCTGGGCGCGCTCCCTGCGCGACCAGTGCGACGACGCCGGCGTCGCTTTTCACTTCAAACAATGGGGTGAGTGGGCACCAGGAAATAGTTGCGCCGGCAACGACCTGATCGATCGGGACCGGCGCAATATCGCCAGCGGATTCTTCGACTACAACGGTGGCTGGAACTTACTGGGGCCGAACGCATTTCGTCAGACGATGGACAGGATCGGCAAAAAGACCGCCGGTCGTCATCTCGACGGCCGCCTGCACGACGATTTCCCTCAAATTAACGCTGTCGCAGGGAAAGGTCCTTTCCAAATGTAAATTCGGCTTCTCGCGCGCGCGGTGTACGACGATAATTCAAACCAAACACCGACGCCCCCAAAATGTACGAACAGCTCTATCCCTGCGACCACTGCGGTGGCCGCGGCACGGTTGGATTCTCCCAACGTGTCGTCGCTGAGATCGGCCAGCCCGGCTTCGACTATGGAAAGTTTGGCCGCGATGCCGGCCCGCCGAAAATCGGAGACGTCACACCGCGGCCCCCATTCGCCCCTCAAACCGAGAAGCTCGCGTGCATTCACTGCGCCGATTGCGGAATGTCGACGCCTTGGGTACCGATAGGCTCGGACGAACCTGCTGCCCTGAACGAGGCCGCGCGGATCTGGAACAGGCGCCTTGCGCGGCCGAAACTCACGGAAGGCGACCTGCGCGATCTGATTGAGAAGGAATTGGGCGCGTGCGACATGCAGATGGTCATCGACATGCTCGCCCGCAACACTGAAGAGTGGGAAACACGCGGCCCCATCTTTGCGATGCTTGCGCAACGGCTGGTCGACGCCAGCGTTTCAACGATCGACAGCTGGCCGATAGACCCCGTTCTGCAGGACGCCGCCAGATACCGCAAGCTTGTTCAGCTCGCGAAATGGGTGGATATCGACGGCGAGCGCTACGTCCAGTTCCCGAAGATCCCGACGCCACGCGAACACGACGACTGCCTGTTTGAAGACAGGATCGCTCTTGCGGTTGACGGAATGCCGGACCGCGACCGCTGGTAGCGCGTTCCCCGGGGGACCGAGGCTCGTCAAGCGCGATTCTTCGACGGCGAGCCATAAAAAAGCCAACGCCCAGTAACAGGCGTTGGCCCAAGACCCTCAAAAACACGCCGGGTAGGGATCAGCTACCTGGTGCACCGGATTACGGCAACTCCGCGCCAATTCCTTAGCACCGGCCGTACGGACGCTGGGCTCGCACGCAACGTCATCCCGGAGTGCTCACAACCTCCGCAACGTCCTCACGAACGGGCGAGACCAGAAGTCGGCAACAAGCGACTGCGATGGCCCAGACCATCCGGAGGTATTCGCGTAAGCGCGTGCACTGTCAGTAGTTCGCAAGTCCACTAAAGGCGCGGAGTGGCGGTCAACTTCACGGACAGCAGATCGGGATAGGGGCAGGCCTCACGGCCCGACCCCTCCCACACCACCGTGCGTACGGGTCCGTACACGGCGGTTCGGATCAGTTAATCCGCGAAGGACCCACCGACGGAAGACCCAGTGACCGGAAGTAGCGATTAGACAGGGCCATGCTCAGCGCCGGGCTACAACTGAGACGCCATGCACTGTGTGGCGAGCCGGCCGTCTGGGCGGCAAGGTGGCGGCTCACGCCCCGCGCAACCAGTTCCTGGAATCGGGTCCGGCCACGTTTCCACTGCGTCCAGAGGAAGCAGCGGATACGACGTCGTATCCATTCATCCAGTTGCTGGAGTACACGAGGCGTTTCGCAGAAACCAAAGTAGCCGCGCCAGCCTGTCAGATAGCGTTTCAGCGTGCCGGTCATCTGGTCGACGCTGACCCCGCGCGTGCGTTGAGTCAATTCCCGGATTCGCGCCTTGAAGCGAGCCAGCGCCTTGGGCGCGATGCGCCGCCTGACCTGTGCCTGCGCCGAGAAGGTAAATCCCAGAAACTTGCGCGTGTGTGGCCGCGCGACCGCACTCTTCGTCTCGTTGACCTTCAGCTTCAGCCTACCGGTGAGGTAGGCCTTCAGCCCCCCCATCACCCGCTGGCCTGCGCGTTCGCTGCGTACGTAGACGTTACAATCGTCGGCGTACCTCACGAAACGCAGCCCGCGTCGCTCAAGCTCCCGGTCAAGATCGTCGAGCAGCAGGTTGGATAACAACGGTGACAGCGGACCACCCTGGGGTGTCCCTTCGTCCGTTGCACCAACCAGTCCGTGCTCCAGCACGCCCGCCGTCAGGAACGAGCGGATCAGCGTCAACATCCGTTTGTCGCTGACACGCTTTGCTACCCGGCTCATCAGGATATCGTGGCTTACGCGATCGAAGAATTTCTCGAGATCCAGGTCTACAACCCAGCGATGCCCTGCCTGGATATAACCCTGTGCGCGTTCCACAGCCTGATGCGCCGAGCGTCCCGGACGGAAACCGTAACTGGAGTCCGAGAACGTCGGGTCCCACTGCCTTTGCAGTACCTGCAGTACCGCCTGCTGGACGAATCGATCAAGCGCAGACGGAATGCCGAGCTTGCGCGCGCCACCTCCGTCCGGTTTGGGTATCTCGACCCGTCTCACAGGTTGCGGTTTGTACGTGCCGCTCAGCAGCGTGGCCCGGATCGACGGCCAATGCTCCCGCAGGTACGCCGGTAACGCCTGAACCGTCATGCCGTCCACGCCCGGTGCACCCTTGTTCGCTTTCACACGCTTCAACGCCTGCTTCAGGTTCTCCCTTTCACAGACTTCTTCCATCAGCCGGTCACACGCCGACGGGCTTTCAGACTCGGGGTTCGCCGCCATAGGTTCAGCCCCTCGATCAACGGCGTGCGGGGCTTCACCCCTCTCTCCGTCATCAAGGACGCGATGCGTTTTCTGCTGCGCTCCCATGTCGAGTTCTCCGGCTTACTTGCCGCTCCTTTCCGTTTGGGCCTTCAGGCGTCGCCGCCCTACTATGCCCGCTGCTGACTCCTGCGCGGCGATCAACGCCCCTTGCGGTTCGTCCAGTCCTGATTCCAGGACACCGCGCAGGCCTCCCGAGGTAAGCTCAACCGCCTTCACCACACACCTGCCAGATCTACCACCCCGGACCTTGATGGTTGTGGACTTCGCGATCATTTGCTCGCTCGTCCGCCCGGGTAGGCCTCATATCTGATTTCTGTTCGTCAGGTCATGGCTTTGCTACACGCTTCCTTCAGACCCCGCCTCGCGACGACGCCCTTGCGTTTCACTAGTCCTTCGCCCCATCAGGCTGGACAGGGGACTTGCACCCCCAAGCTGTTGCGCATGCTCGGCGCACAAAAAAAAGCCGGCTGTAGGAGCCGGCTTTGAAAGTGGTTCTGGTGTTCCCGAGGGCCCGCAACCAGAACCAGAGAGACGTTTTATTGTGCCTCCTCCATCGTCACGCGCAGGGAGTGTATGAAGCGCTCTTTCTGGTGTCATTCTTCGCGTCGCTCATCGGCCCCTGCGAGGGCATAATGCGCCCCCAGAATCCGGTACAGCGCCTGTCTGGAAATGCCCAAAGCGGCCGCCGCATGGCTCTTGTTGCCATCGGCGCTCGCCAGCGCCGAGCGCACCTCGTCCACTGAGGGCAGCTTTCGCTGCAACCGGTCCTGCCTCGCGAAAGTGGACAGGTATGCGTTTGCTTTGGTCACCCGGCTATGCCCCGCCGCTTCCACGACCCGCCGCATCGCCTCTTGATGCAGCTTCGGATCGGGCCTCGCATCCACTCCCTTGATGGCCGCCGGCACGCCAGTGGTCTCTGTATAGAGCGTCTGCAGATACTCATGCCGAAGGCCGTGACTCGTAATGCCCATCCCACGCCTGGTGATGCCATGTTTCTCGAGAACGTAGTAATACCAGTCACGCCATTGGCGCAGGGTACGGTCGGCCGGCACTGTCGATCCCGTCAACCCGTTGCTGAGCGTCGCCGCCTCTTCCAGTATTCCGATTTTCGTCTCTATCGGGACCTCGCGTGGCCGGCCACCCTTCGTGCCACGCGTCACGGCAAGCAACCGTGGATTGCGCGCGGCCTCAGCTGGACGGAGCATGAAACTCTCTTCGATGCGTAAGCCGAACGCGGCCTGCAACTTGAGCTGGACAGCCGTATGCGGGCAAGTGTTTGCGATCTGCTCGATCTTCGCTGCAGCGTCGACGCCATGTGCTATCCACGACTTGTCCTCCGTCGCCACATAACTTCGTTTAAGACCAAGAGCCTCGCGATCTGCATAGTCGTCCAGCGAGCCGACCAGATTCGTCTTGCCCATCCATTGCGCGAGCGCGCGCAGATACGTCAGCTTGTTTTCAATCGTGCCACCAGTCTGCCCGGCCGCGACCCATGAACTGACCAGATACGCGACATGCTTGTGTTTCAAAGACCAGGGCGTCCGCAGGAAGAAGCCGCCGTCCAGTAGTTCCCTGAAAGCCTTGCACAGTTTGGCCACGCGGTATTCCTGCGTTTTGATCGACAACGCGCGGCCGCTTATCCGTGTAGTGCTATGGACGCGTGCCACGTTCTCGTCAAATAGCTTGAGCAGCGCATCCCGGAGTTCGGGACCAAAACCATAGCTGTTGACGATTGCCCTCACGTTGAGAATTGCTGCCATCCGAAAATCCTTCGCAACGCTGCCGCGTTGCCGCTTCGTAAAAATGATGTGACCCGGCGGTCGCAGCATCCCTACCTGATGCTGTCATCCGCCCGCACGGGTTTGCTCTTCGTTGCCCGCCTCTCTCGGCGGCTGCGCCGTATCCCCGGCGCGGGGTCCTGCCTTCCAATCCTTTAGCGATTCCATCCGATCGACCAGACACATGGGAAGAGCATGCGTCCGACCGTCCAACCTGCTGCCTGCCAGCATGAATAGCGCTTCGCGCAATCCACCTCCGGCGTTTCGCGCGTCGCCTCGCGGCGCTTGCGCTTTGCGGATCGCTCCGCGGTGTGCAGCTTCGTGGCTGCCCTGCCAGCACTACCGTTTTTCGGCTACGTGCTCCTGCCGGGCAAATCCCGTTACGCGTTCTTGTACGGCCGCGGTACGCCGTTTCTTCTTCCGTCAGGGAATCGCGGAGATCCGGTCTTTCCGGTCCGCAAAGCTTCCCCCGCCCCCAAGTCACTCATCTCCGCCGCGGTGTATCGGGTTTCGTGAGCGCACCCAGCCGTAGCTGTAAGGGCGTGTTCAGACGCCGCTGAGACGGGGAAAGTGTCCGGTGTCCGGTCTCTCCACATGTCCTCAACGCGTCACAACGCGGCAAACCGCCGCCAATCGTATGGATATCGCAGTGTCCGGGGGTCCTCAACGTGGACCACTATGGACTTGATCTGATTCAGAAAAAGGCCGCATCACTGTGCGGCCCGGTTATTTGCTGTTTTTTGGCCCGTTGCGGGCCCGAAGGTATGGACGTGCGAGTGCCCTGCACTCTGTTTCGATGCGTCATGGACGCGGTAGGTATGCACAGAATACGACCGCAGCCGCTCAATGTTCGCGTCAAAAGGTGGGCTGAACCTGCTGGCTTTCGCCGACTTGACTTCGCCGGGGCCTCGATAGACTGGAAACCAGGCAGAACTGACAGAAAAGTGTCAGTTCGACCAGCAAACCCGTCGAGCCATCCTAACTGACACTTATCTGCCAGATATCTGATAGTTCGCCGGCTTGCGCCGATGTGAAGCTGCAAACTGCCACTTATCTGTCAGTTTTCGGTCACTTCGGCGCGGACCTCTCATATTGAATGGAGTCATCTTGAAAACTTCGGTCTTTGCAATCGACGTCGGGTACGGCAACACCAAATACGCTCACCGCGCCGGCAGCGGCACCATTGCCACCGGCATGTTTCCATCGCTCGCGCCGCTCGCCGCAAGCTACGCTGTCTCCGGACACGGAGTAGACGTGCTTGGAACCAGCAAGGTTCTGAAAGTGGTAATCGATGAGATTGAATATCAGGTTGGGCCTGACGTGCCCCTCACGGCTGCCTACGGAAAAACCGGCCGTACACTGTCCAACGACTTTGTCACAACAAAGAGCTACGCGGCGTTCCTCTTTGGCGCAATCCATCTCGCGGGCATGACCCATATCGAGCGGCTTCTGCTTGGCTTGCCTGTTCATACAATGAGTAAATATGCTGGCGAATTGCGCGAACGGTTCACCGGGACCTTCGATTACGGCCTTGGGCGGGTGACGATTGACAAGGTCGTCGTCATTCCGCAGCCGCTGGGCTCTCTGGTTGCGGCATCGGCCAACCGCCAGCGAGAGTTCGGCCGCGACAATGCTCACCTGGTCATCGATGTGGGGTTCTTCACGACGGATTGGGTCTATGCCAATGGTTTCACTATGGATGACAAGCGCAGCAGCGGAATGCCGGGCGGCGCATCGCAGGTTTACCAACGTATGGCGGAACTCATCGGCAAAGATCAGGAGGAGAAGGTAGAAGACATCGAACTCATCGATAAGGCACTGCGCGAGCAGAGGCCGTTCTTCTTTTATGGCCACGACATCGATCTTGACCCATACCTTGAGAAGTCACAGCCCGTCATTGCCGGCGTGGTCGAAGACATCAAAAACAATGTCGGGCCATTGAATAACGTGCGTTCGATCGTCCTGTCCGGTGGCGGCGCAGCGCTGTATGCCCCCGCCATCCGAAAGGCGTTCCCACGCGTCGCTCTGGAGATCATCGAGGCGCCTTGCACCGCCAACGCGAAGGGCTTCCTCATCGTTGGCGAAGCCGGGCTGACCCGCGAGCGGGCAGCCGCGAAAGCATGAGCGGGAAGTTCGACATGAAGGTGGTCATCGATCCGGTGACCACGCCGCTTCTGCACGCCCGGCTCACCGAGTCGACGTCATATCGCGAGCGCGCGGCGGTGTTACGGCACCTCGCCGAAGCGGCGCTACGAGGCGCGCCTGTTCACACGACGACCGGCGCTGTCGATACAGCGGCGACGGCTTCCCGGGCTGCAATGTCATCGCCCTATGCACCGTTGCCATCCACGAGCAGAAATCCTCCGCCAACGGAGGCGGCAGTGTCGCTGCTGCCAGCCGCTGCCGACGCCGAGCGCGGCACCGGGGACGGCAGCCTCGATGGACACAACGTCGACGCCCTCGCCGATGCATTCGGAGGGTATTTCTGACCGGACAACGACAGTCGCTTGACTTCAGTTTGCAGATGGCAAGATAGGTCATGGCTTCGGTGTTCATCGCGCGACGTGCGGTGCACCGAAGCAAAAACAGAATCTGGAGAATCACATGCTCGAACTGATCGATATCGTTCGCAACGGACTGCCACTGAGCGAGCCGCGCTCGTGGCTGTTGATCGCCGCGGTCGCTGCAGCGTGCATCGCGGGCTGGTACAGCGGCGATGTCGCTGCGTGGTATGCAAGCCGCAACAAGGAGACTGAATGATGGATGCAATCGACCTGCTGGTGCCGTACTACAGAAAGTTCAACGCTCTACCCTTCCTCGCGCGACGCGCGATCATCTTCGCACTCTCGATCTTCCTCTGGATCGTTGGCGCGGGGCTGGTGAACTTGCATGTCAATACCGACTTATGCGCGCTGATTCTTATTGCCGGCGGTGTGGGCGCGTTGTGGTCGACGGAGCTCTGGCGGCTCTGGAAACCCTTTTTCTACCTTGTAGTTCTGTGCATCGCGATCATGAAATGAATGCTTCCGATGAACAAAAAAAAACGGCTCCACCATACCTGGTGGAGCCGTTTTGCTTTACATGATCAGTGCGACCGGGGAGCCGCAGTAACAAGTAGACGACGTGCGCAAAAATCCCACGCATCGCCAAAAGACTGATCACGACATGCGTATTGCATGTTGCCGCGATTCTTTCGATCGATCACATCAAACGCGACCGCCTCCGACTTGCCCACGCGCTGGCGGCCACCTTCCGCGCCGTTCGTTGCGACGATTGCAAACCCACCCACGAGAACCTGGAACGAAGCCATTTTCCACTCCAAAGAAATTGGCCCGACGAGACACTCCCCGATGGGGAAAATATCCCCACCGGGCGGAACTGAAGAAATACGGCCGAGGCCGCGATTGAAAATCGATGCTCGTTAGACGGCAGCGAGGTGTTGCCTATCGGATCTCGACGCGCGAGATATGTCCGCTAGAACGACATTGGCGAGACGCGCACACCATTGGTCGGTGAAATCGGTTCCTCGCACGCGAGGACGATGCACAAAGACAGTAAAACCCTCTGCCTTGAGGCGCTTCGCGAGTTCGAGCCCACCTGCAACGCCTATCGACTTTCCCGTCTTCGGGTCGATGTCGTCAAAGTCGACGAAGATATGGACAACGCGGATACCCAATCCATCCGGCACCACAAACTGACGTAGCAGTCCGATGTTCAGGCAGTACCACATTGGGACACCGGACTCCATGTATGCGGCACAGGCAGTCTCCAGTCCCTCAGCCACCCCGATTTCGCCATCTGCAGAATCCATCAGGCGCACGGCGCCACCCCGGAGGGGATTGAGCGTCATGTCATTCAGCTTGTTGTCGAGAATCTCGCCATCGGCCGACACGATCCGCGCTTTAGCTGGTGTAGACCGCTCCAGAAAGGTTCGGTGCAACGTACCAAGGCGGCCATCGGGCAATTCGAACCGGGCGAGAATGCCCGGCCAGCTGCCGATACGCTTCTTCTCATGCCGGTACTCGAGCATGCCAAGCCGCAATGCCGGCGATGGTGCCATCCTCAATCCCGGTACACGTGCGCCGAGGTAACGCATCGCGAGATCGCCACTTGACACGGGCTTTGCTGAATCCCACATCGAACTGAGGCGGTTTGCGATAAACGTCGCGTCCGGCTTGCGTTTCGGGCTGGGTGCCTTCGCCACAAGAGCGCCGTTCTGCGCACGCGGTGCAGGTCCCCCGTCCAGTTGACGCATCAGCCGATATAGCCCGATGCTGTTCAGGCGGGTGATCAACTGGAGGCCATCACCTGCCATGGCCCTTCCGTTATCGCATTTACGGCATACCCAATCTCCACGCCCACGCTTGTTGTCGTAGGTGAAGCGATCGTCTCCGCCACATACAGGGCAAGCACATGCGTCGCCGGTGAGACGGTCTGCAGGCACGCCATAGCTCACAAGGAGCGAAATCCATTGCTCCGGGGAACGCTCGAAGCCAGCGAGCTTCTGCTGAAGCCACGCGTACTGCTCGGGCGACAGCTCTTTGCCTCTTACAGTCATGAGTCACTCTCCTTGAAGTGAGTGGGTTGGGTCGGTGCCTGAGACAGGCGTAAAAACGCGTGCTCAAAAAAGCGGTCCGCGCGGGAGCGGGCAGCTTTTTTCAGCAGACGTGCGATCTGACAAAGGGATTTGGCGACAACCGCCGGGCGAAAGATCCGTCGCACGACACACCCGAGGGTGTGCCGTTGCGATGGTGAGGAGATACGGGAGTGAAGAGAAAGGCTTGTGAGCCTTTACAGGATCAGATGACAGACCATGCCGCACGAGCGTAGGCTGGGCCGAAGGGGATGTCATCGTCCATTTCGTCGAATCCACCTCCCGCCGGCGCCCGCGTACCCCCTCCGCCGCCGTGAGAAGGCTGGGGCGGATGAGCACGGGTTCCGACGTTGTCAGCTGCGGTCGATCCGTTCGATCGGGACGCCGGCGCGGCTCGTTGAGAGCGACTGTTGGCTCGCTGCTCGAAGCCGCCATCGCCATCGTCATCGCTGCGACGACCGCCAAGCATCTGCATCTGCTCGGCCACGATCTCTGTCGAGTAACGGTCAGTGCCGTCCTGGGCCTGCCATTTGCGCGTGCGAATACGGCCTTCAAGATAGACCGACGAGCCCTTTTTCAGATATTCCGAAACGATCTCAGCAAGCCGTCCAAAAAAGGAAACACGATGCCACTCTGTTGCTTCCTTCATTTCGCCCGACGCCTTGTCCTTGTAGCGGTCGGTTGTTGCGAGCCGGATGTTCGCCACAGCGTCGCCGCTGGGCAGATAACGCACTTCAGGATCCGCGCCGAGGTTGCCGACGAGAATCACCTTGTTTACAGATGCCATTTTTTTACCTCTATTTAGTAATTGACCAAAGCCATTTGTCCCACATGACGGGCTTGCCATCCTTGACCATCGCCGAACCATCCGTCCTGATTGCCGGGACTTTGATCTTGCGCAGGCGCCTGACAGACACGACGTCACCGACGACACACCTGCATTCAGCTATGGCCTCCTTCAGACCCTCGCCTTGCAGTGTCCGCTCGCCGGATGTGGTATCGATATGAATGGCAAACGACTTGTAGAACCGCCCGGGCTTCTTCCGGTCGGGAAACTTCTCTTCGCCCCAGGACGCAATCCGGCCGATCACCGTAGACGCGTCAGCCGGCGGGTCGCGACGCTGGCGAACCTCACCGACATCGACGGCATCGAAACGTTCTGCTTCTTCCTCTCGCGGCGATTGCGCTTCCTTGCGGGACGCATCAGGCGCTGCTTTCGATGAGGCGGCCATGACAGCGTTGTTCCCTTCGCGTATGGCAGAAGCGATCGCAGCCTTGAGCGGGCAACGATGGACGGTCAACTTCGACCAGTGAGGCTCGAGGTCAGGCACGATCTTCAGGCCAAACTCGGTCTCTTCCGTGTGGTCGTCAAAGGCCGGCACGAACTGGACGATGTGATCGCCTTCGTCGACGAACAGATGCGGCGTGTCACCGATCGTTACTACCGTTTCGTTCCCGGCGCCCTGCCCCACGACGTGCGGGGCCGAACTGTGGTCGGGAGCGGGAGCAACGGCGGCCGTCGAAGTCATCGGCGACTTGGCTAAGTCTGCTGGTGACTGTTGGTGCGGAAAGTGTGTGGCAGATTTGCCGGGGAAGAGGTCCGCGAGGACGCGGGTGAAAAGTGTCGCTGTATTTCGCACGATGCCTCCTATAACAGGGTGCCGAAGCACATGCGACGCAGTTCGCGAAGATCACGCTCGAGCAGCGGCGTGGTCAGGATGACATCCTGCATTGTCTCGGGGTCAACGCCGTTGACCTTGCACACATACACATAGGGCAAGGCGCCCTGCCAGTAACCCATGATCCATCCAAGGGTTGCGTGGTAGTCGTCGATGTCGATCTTGCGATTGCGAAGCCGCTCGGACAGCAGCGCCGCACAGTCCATCAGCGACTCCGGCATGCTGTCGCCGCGGCGGCTGTCGCTCGCGAGAGAGATCAACGCGTCGATCATCTTTTCGCGAACCGCGTCGGTCCACAGGTGCGGGTCAGGCAAAGGCTCAGGCTTTGGAGGGATAACGACAACCGGCGAAGACTCGCCGAACATGTCCAGCTGCCAGGCAGCCACATGCATTTCCATGAGATTGCTCCGGTGGTGCCGGCAATCTCATGTCCCATGACCGGGAATGGGATTCCCGGCGGGGTAAGGTGCCGTCACCAGGGCGTAAGCCAAGGTGACGGTAGGTTCCTGCGGTAACCCGACTTACTGGGTACCGGTCTTGAAAGGAATGACGACGGCCGACTTGGCGTATTGCTTTGCCGGCGCTGGTGCTGCAACGCTGTCATTCGCTGCGGCCGAAGCGGTTACGTTTTCGACGCTTCCACTCGCGGCCATCTGGCGGGATGCCAGCTTTTGGGCTTCTGCGCGCGCAGCCTCAGCTTCGGCTTCCGCTGCTTCGATTGCCTTCGCCTTTTTCTTCATCTCCACCATCACCCAGCGTGCGCTGAGCAGAAGAATGAATGCTGCGACGGCAAAAGAGATCGTCGCGAAATACACGACGAAGCACAGGGCGAGCAGCTTGCCAGGCGAGGTGATCGCGTTTTTAAACAGTACTTTCAGCATTTTTCTCTCCAGAAAAATTCACAAGGGAATGTCCGGACAACGTCCGGGGGTTTCGATGCTCAACGAGCAAGGAAACTCGGCGCCATGCGCTTTCGTCCGCGCCCGGTCTTTGGAGGGCACGCACGGAAGGGCTGGCGTGTCGTCACGTCAGGCGGGGAAGGTAAGGGATAGGCGCGCGAGAACCCGCACGCTACTTTCGATGCGTCGAGCCGACGCGGGAGATAGAACGAGGTTACCGGGCCCGGCGTTACTGAGAGCCCGGAATGCTCACGAACTTCATGCGGCTTACGCTCTTTCGCCGCCCAGCATCTCCGGACCGCAGGGACGAGCCGGCTCACGGTCTTAACCCGGAAAGCTCCAGAAAAACTGGAGCTTTCCGGGCTGCAACGTTAAGGATCGGGACGCCCTGCTCCTTGGAAGCGGTCGCTTGACTTTGTCATTCGCCCGGCAAACTTGACTCACCGTCTGATATTTGGAGTGAGTCATGAGTACAAGCCTGTGGATTCTGGTCGCGGTTGCCTACGTTGCATGGCGGGTCTTACGTGCACGCGGTCTCAGCCCCCGCGCCGGAAAGGAGTCGCCGCTCCCGAAGATGCGCAACGAGCGCAGTGGCGACGAAGGAGAGGCGCGCGTTCAGGCCGAGTTGGTGGATATTCTCACGTGGCTTTGCGGCCGGAACTTCTACCTGCACTGCGGCCCGCTCCTGCTCAACCATGCGCCCGGTACAGAGTTTCCTACCGCTGAGATCGACCACCTCGCCATTACGCCTTTTGGAATTTTCATCTTCGAGACGAAGAACTGGACGGGTCTGATCACGCCTGGGCCAAGCGCGGAGGTGTTGATACGTATCGGCGCCGACGGTGAGCCGCAGGCGCGCAAGTCCCCCCTCAGTCAGAACCGCTCGAAACTTGCGTTCCTGCGCGGGATATTGCCGCCGGTGTGGTCCATAGAAGGCGCGGGCGTATTCGCTAGCGACAGTTGTTTCCTGTCGCCTGAACTGCCCGTTAACATCGTACGCCGCGCCGACTTGCGCCAGTGGCTGAGGGACAAACGTGCGCGGCATGCTGCGAGCACGGCAGTGACAGTGAATGTCGCCGCAGCATGGGCAGCAATTCAGCGAATCGCGAGCACTGACGAGCGCGCGCTCAGGGAACATCGTGAAAAAGTGAAAGCTCACCCTAGGAAGGCGGTATTCCAGCCCTGAAGCTTCAGTCCGTTTCGCCGGCGCCGACCTCCCATGCTGAGATCGACTAGTCGCGGTGACGACGAGGGATGCCCGTGTTCGAAGCATGGGCAAGGAATGCCCTATACAATCGTGGCCGCCCAGGAATATTGGTTGGTCTTGACGATGTAATCGCCCGCTGGTCGCTTTACAGACCCGCGAAGGACGGTGCAGGTGTGTCAGCCACGATCAACGCGCGGATCGAAGCCGTCGCTCGACGAGGCTCCTAGTAGAGGGGCGGTGCAATCCGAATGACCGGCGGCTTCCAAAACAGGGAGGCGCGCATAGCCAGCTACAAGACTGTCATGACTTTTCTTTCGCCCGACGAAGTGCTTTTCCATGCAGGCTCACTCATCTCGACCGACGGCAATCTCGTCGCCCCGTATGACCTCGAATATGGTGACGCCCCACTTACGGCTCACTACCCTTCGACCCACCTTCCCGGCGTCAAAAACGCAAACGCGGAAGCTTTCAGGATTGACTGGCGCGATGTATCGACCGTCCATGTCGTGAACGGCATGGGAGTGACGCTCGGGGATTCCATTATTGGCCTGACTGCAATACATGCAATAAAGGCCCGGTTCCCACACGTGCGCTTTCACCTCTATCGACCGACACGAGCCCCAGAGTACGTCCATCGCGTTTACGGCTTGGCGACAGGGCTGGTAATAGACCAGTGCGAAGACTTACCGCTCCCGGTTTCGCGTCTGCCGAGTGGAGAGATCGTCATTGACGTCGGCAACCACCTTTTTTGGTCCAGATTTGCCGATACGCCCATGATCGATTTCTTCTTGGATGCCCTAGGCACCGATCCCGGAACGGTTGCACCATCGGACAAACAAAACGGGTGGTTAAGCGCGCTTCCGCGGCAAGGATTAAGGCCAACCGATCGGCCGTACGCCATCTTTGCGCCCTTTGCCAGCACCCCGCTGCGCAGCATTCCGACAAGCGTTCACTATGATTTGGTCGATGTGATCGCACGCAGGTACGGCTTGCCTGTCCTCGGTTTTGCGCCGGTACAGCATCCTTTATACATAGACGTCACGAAAGACAGCGTCACAACTGACACATTCCTCGAGTTTATTCGCGATGCATCGTTCGTCATGACCTCGGACACGGCAGCCGTTCACATCGCGGCAGGATTTAAAGTGCCGACAACAGCGTTCTTCTCCAGTATCGAGCCCGAGCTGAGAGTGCGCGACTACGAAAACTGTACGGCCATCAAGCTGGAAGTGCCGTCGCTACGATCGCTCCAGGCAAGCGGTCGGGACGCAGACCTGCAGCTGTTGGAGGACGGTTTCAGGAAGGTTGTTGGTCAAGGCTTGGAACTGCCGTCAATCCGCCAGTAACTAGCGTCGAGCTTGCTGCGCAAGCAAGTTCGCAATCGCCTCTCTCTTTCGCATAATCTGCATAAAGTCCCCATCGCCCTCTTCATTATCGCGGGGCCATAACCGCCGTGCCAGCTCGCCCAGCAGGCGAAACTCTGCACGCCGGAAATCATCCTCTGCCGCGCCGCTCGACTCGTCGAGCTCGAGCTGCTGCTGCAGGGCCTCCAGTTTCGCCTGGATGTAAGTGAGCAATTCGAGCGTGGAAGCAGCGGGCGATGGCGCAGACATTGTTCGGACCTAGGGGAAGCTTTTTGCAAGTCCACATTTTACCGTAGGTCGCTTCACAAGAAGCTGACGCTGCGCGCCCGTGGCTACCCTTGGGCGAAACCACCTCGGTACGCCCTTAAGCACAGTGCATATTTGCCGTTATAAAGCACGCAGCCACTGTCGGTCGCTGCGGTCCTTGGTAATTGGCACGATGCCTTGATATGAAACGACTCCCTGCTATCATCACTCTCGTTCTTTCGCTCTGCTCCTCGCTGGCGACCGCCGCGCCTGCAGCGACGTTGACCATTGACGGCAACATCGCCCTAACAAACGTCGCAGGCAAGCGACAATACGAGTTTCGGGACGGCGACCTCAAAGCGCTGAAGCAGACGGCAATCGTTACTTCCACGAACTGGACAACGAAAAAGACCTTCCGCGGCCCGCTTCTGAGCGAGATTCTCAGTAAAGTAGGGGCGAAAGGCGGGACGCTAGATGTCTGTGCGGTCGACGATTACTGTTACAACGTGCCGGTTTCCGATGCTGCCAAGTACGGCGTAATCCTTGCCCTCTCATCCGACGGCAAAGACTTGCCCCGCGATCGATTCGGACCTATTTGGGTCATCTACCCCCGTGATGACTATCCCGGAGTGCTCAATAGCGCGACGTACGACGCGCGGTTCATATGGCAAGTAACTCGGATAACCGTGAAGTAGGCGCTTCTGGAGACAGACAGACAACGACAAGGCGCTTGCTCTTACTGCTCCTGACTGTGCTTTTGGTCGCCGGCGCGGGCTGGAGTTATGCGCTGTATGACCTCTTGCTCGCGCCTTCCAGCATCAGCCGGACGGTTGGGCCGCAGGAAAATCACTACTGGACGGTGGCCCGTTTCCAGATAGCTGCGCTCCTCGCCGAGCGCCAGCTCCTCCTGTATGAGCGCGGCGTCGCGCCAGACGTCGACGAGTTATCGCGACGGATAGACGTGTTGAAGTCTCGCTACGCCGTCATGGCAAATCGCTCAGATGCGGCGGATATGCTTGCGACGCTGCCATCGTTCAAACCGACGATGACCGTCCTGGGTGAAGACATCCGTCAGATATCCGCCGTCATACCATCTCTTGTGCGAGACCCACGGTCAGCCGAGCAGCTTCATCCCGTCTTTGAAGACATTCGTACGGCAGGCGACCGCTTAGCTCGCGAGATAGGCGAAGCTGAGGTTGCACAGCGAGACCGCGTCTACCGAGATTTCGTCATCAAGCGGCAAAACGTGTTTATAGCGAGCGTCGCGGTGGGCGTTGCCGGAACGGTTCTGCTCGTGCTGGCCATCATATACGAACGACGCCGCAGAGCATTTGCGGCGCAACAAGCCGCCACGATCGAGGCTGAGCAGCGCGCTAATCGTGCCGCGGCTGACGCGATCCTTGCCAAGAACGCTTTCCTTGGCGCAGTCGGCCACGAATTGCGCACTCCGCTTCAACGCATCACCACTGCCATCGAGGTACTGACAAATACGTCCGGTCAGCCGGCAAACATGAAGGTGATGGGCCAACTCGATCGGGCAGCTCGGCAGTTGGAGACGCAGATGAGCGATCTAACCGACTTTGCAAGGCTTGACTCCGGCAAGCTCTCCCTAAAACCGTCCGAGATTGTCCCCCTCCAGGAGGTTGAAGCAGCCGTTGAAGATCTTAGGGACACCGCGCTGCGCAAGGGGGTCAGTCTGGAGACTGAGATAGAGGTCGTCTGCGACGTGTTTCTTGCAGATGCGACGCGGCTGCGTCAGATTGTGACCAACCTTGTTTCGAACGCCATCAAATACACGGACGGTGGAGGCATAGTGCGCGTACGCGCATCTTTGGAACCGGAAGGGACAACTGTCTGCCTGCTTGTCGAAGTCGTTGATACCGGTCTTGGGATTCCGTCCGACCAGGTCGAAGAGATATTCAAACCCTTCACGCAATTGCCGTTGGCGCCGGGAGGGCGCCGCGAAGGCGTCGGAATGGGGCTCGCTATCGTGAAGGGACTGGTCGAGGTGATGGGAGGCCGCATTCATGTCCGCAGCACTCAAGGCGAGGGCTCGACCTTTACCGTCCGCCTTCCTCTGGGTGAGGTGCTGCACAGGCGAGAGCCGCAGCCACATATAGCCCCGGCTCTCGAAGGACGCCCAGCGCCGGGTGTGCTCGTCGTCGACGATCAGGAGTTTTCGCGAGAGGCTTTCGAGGACATCCTCGCAGCGCTCGGCTTGGAGTGCGATGCCGTCGGCACCGCGGCGCAGGCTGTTGAGAAGCTAGCCACGAAGCCGTACGACGTTCTTGTGTTTGACATCGAGCTGGCAGAGACGACCGGACTTGAACTAGCCAAAGAACTACGTGCCCGTCCAGGGCCAAACCAGCACTCGCCGATAATCTGGGTGAGCGCGACACCGCCAGAATCCCATTCGGAACCCGAAGCCGCGCCCTTTGTTCATTATCTAATGAAACCTGTGAGAGTCGACGAGCTTGAGGAAGCGCTGGCGGCTACACTGGCGCGTTAGCGAGTGGAGAGTTGCCCTTAGCGACGTCGTTTATAGACTTGATCAGTTCGGCCGCAATGATTTCGACTCTGTACGGCTTTTCGAACGGGTGTCTAAGGCCAAATTCACCCATCAAACGCGCGATATCGGACTCGTTCGCTAACCCGGTGTCTATATTTCCGGTAAGCAGCAGGATTGGCGGGACCGCCCCCACCGTCTGACGTATCAGCCTGACGCAGTCTTCTGCTGTCGCCCCACCAAGATACCAGTCGATTATGAAGCCGTCGAAGCTGTCGCCTTGGAGATGTGAACTCAGTTCCTCGACGCCCGTCAGGGTGATGGCCTTAAAGCCTTTGGTCTCAAGAACCATTGCAATCAGTTCGGCGGTGTCAGGATCGTCATCAACGATGGCGATGCGCGGCATTTTGGTCGCTTGTCGTGTCGGCCGAATTACTATCTCTTGAATGGCGACAAGTGCTGAGCCAGGAGCTTGAGACGCCGGATAAACGCACCAGCGGTCACCTTCCCTCAACGCCAAATATTCTGGTCGGCTGATCGGGCCTGGTGTCGGACCAGCCTTTACCATGCAATCAATCTCCCACCCATTGCAGCGCAGCACTGCACGGTCGAGCTGAACTTCGCTGAAATCGTCGAGTAACGCGGCCGCACGTTCGCCCATTGCAGAGGCGATCGCAACTATGTCGTCCAACGACCACTGCATTTGCCCACCGAGTTTTTTATAGGCGGACTGCGGGCTGATCTCGAGAAGCATTGAGAGCTGCGCAGCCTGCTTGCGATCCGCTATCCCGTGCCGACGCAGCATGCTTTTCACCCGCTCTGCGATCGCAAGCGACTCTTCTGGCTTCATCCAATCCCCTCGGTATTGTTTTCTCGGAACGCCAATTTTACCTCAATCGCCTCCCAGGCGAAAGCTAGTCTATTTCCGCCGTCTTTTTCGCCACAAACGCGATTTTTCGCTTTGCATGCGACTTAAGTATGAGTAATATCGCCCTCCAAGCGAGAACGATTTACCGTCTCTACGAATCGCTGCGCCGAAGTACGGCGCAACAAGGCCAACTTTGCGTGACGTAACTAGCGCCGCGCGACAACTCGGGGAAGATCGATGTCATCTTGGGCGTCGACGTTAACAATTAACTTACACATTGGTGATGCAGCGGCCGAAGCGCACGCTTGCGGCCGACACTACGAGCCTGCTCGACTCGGGCATCCGCCTAGTGAGCGCAGCGCTTGGACGTCGGACCAATCTCGACTCCGGCACGTTCGCGTCCGCCGGACTGTTCCAAAGACGACCAAATCCATACGCAATTGCCGAAAGGTAGCGAGAAAAACGCGCCTTTCCGGGAATTGCCGTCTCCCACAGCCGTTACTCTTTCTTACAAATACGCTAATTGGCGCCCAACGCGCACCGCGGCAGTCAGTGTCGAACCCTCACTTCGGGAAGTGAACATGAGCCATCCAAAAGAACTTCAAAACACCAACGATCCTGATTTTGATCCGACCTTGGATGAAGGCGACGGCGGGAGCGGCGAATACATGTCCGATCCTGCCGCGACACCGCTCGCGTTTGCTCATGTTCCGGGCGAGGCTGAGATCACAAAGACCGTGCGCCAGTTTTTCGGCGGCGAAATCCCCGAGTCGTTGCGGGCCATCATCGCGTCCGAAAGCAACGAAATTGCGCACTCGACTCGGAAGATACTTGAGGAACACATGCGCATCGGTGGCATCCTCTTCAATCTCCGCAGCCGCATCGAGGGCCACTTTGTAGCAACCTTGGGCGATACAAGGCATGTGCGAAACAAGGGCGCGCAACTGTTCTACCGTTACGTAGAGGCGTTGTTCCGTAAAAAACATGACATCGTCAAGGTGTACATCCGGTCCTATCTACGCTTCAGCACCAACGCCGGCGCGGTTGAAATGCTAACGATCACCGACATGCAGTTGCTAGTAAGCCAGGACGATGAGGTCATCGACGCGGTGATCGAGGCGAAGAAAGAGAACCCCGACCTGTCGAGGCGGGAAGTAAAGAAGATCATCGAAAGCTACAGGACCAAACTCGCCGAGAAAGACGCGAGCCTCGAGGTTGTGAAAAGCCAGCTGTCCGATGTCGTGGGCCAACTCGACGACGCTCGCAACGAAAACCAGTACCTCACTGAAGAAACAAAGCAGTTGCGTCTGCAGATCGAGCAGGACAAGGAAAAGAGCAAAAAGACGATGGTTGATCTCGACGGCGCGAATCGCTCCGTCAGCACGATGCACACCGAGATCTCCAGGCTCGAGCGGGAGCGGGACACCTTGACGCGCCAACTTGCCGAAGCAGCTACCCGGGTACAGACAAAGGAAGTCATCGTCAGCGGACCGCCCGAGAACATCAAGCACCTGCAAGAAGCGGCCGACAGCCTCATGAACCAGGTGAAGGAAGCAACTTCGCAGATGGAAAGTCTTCAGGCCGAGGTCGCGTTGCTGGAAGAACGGCGCAAGCAGCAACTGGCCGAGATCGAATCGAAAGAGGCTGTCGAGCGACACATACGGGAACTCATGAACGACTTTGGCTCGTTCATGCAGAAATACAAGACGACCCAGTTGCTCGTCACGGCTGGGGGATCGGTCGCACCCTTCGCGAATCTCTTCGCAGCCTTTGCAGATCACGTCGGCAGCTTCCATCAGGAGTTACTTGCGGCCGCCAACGCCGCGTAACAGCCCGCCCGCCCCGCAATGAGAGATACAGGTTGTAGAAATGGAAAATAAAGAAAACTATCGGGCCGTCGATCGCCTTTACGTCCCGGATTGGCTCACCGAACAGATCCAGGTAGCGAACTTCAACATGGTCGATCACATGAAGTGGCTCCTGCAGCAGGACCGTCGCTTCAGCGAGGTGTTCAACGTCGAACTGAAGGATCTTGACCAGCTTCAGTTGAATCAATCGTCGCTTCGCAACCTTTTGCGCGCACCGTTCCTGATGGTCGAGCCGACTCTTCAGACCGTCGAGGACTGGCGCTGCTTTGTCGACGACACGGCGACAACGGTGGCGGTGGATATCCTGCGACGGAAAACACCGGAACTTGACGCATTGGCCTCGTATGCTGTCGGGCACCAGAACGTGGCGTTCCTTTCGCTTGCCACGCAGATTCTCAATATGAGCGTACTTTCCGCGCCATTACTGGGCATTACGACCGAGGTGGCGAAGTACCTTCTCACGGTCCCCTCCTACCGACTCAATCTCGCCTTGCAGCGCATGAACGGCCTGCCGTTGTTCCGCTGGCGATTCAACAGCCCGTCGTTCTGGTTTGAGTTCGTGGGTAGCACATTGACCGACGAGATGATCGCGCATCAGATCATGTTCACGTCGCCGGCACGGGCGGGTGACCTTCCAGGCGACGCGCGATGGGGAGAGCTTCGCCTCGGCCGCGCAAAGAACGAGGCATTCGCCGGCGCCCTGCTCGCTTATGGGTTGCGAGCATCGACGGCCACCGCCCTGTTCAACCTCACGCAGAATCAGATGCGCGGGTTGTACTTCAAGATCCACGGCAAAAGCTCACCCTGTGGTAACACCGCAAACTCCCTGCCATGGTTCGTCGAGACTCCACAGCATCGACTGCACGCTACGGTCTATGCGTGGCTCTACCGCTCGGCGGTAGCAATGGGCGCTCTGCCGCCCGAGGCACTGATCGCGACCAACGACGTGTATGACCGCCTGTTTGGCGGTAACCGGGTGATATCGGCCGATCGCGGCTGGAATCTTATCCGGTCAATGGCGGCCGACACACGTCTCACGACCGCGCCCTGCCGGACGTGCACCACTCACTACGTTGTCTCGAACAACGACGCCAAGATCGAAATGCATAACCGGTTCTGTTGTCCCGCCTGCCAGCAACAGCTTGGGATGAAACGTCGCGCCGGGCGGAGAAAGGTCAATGACGCCTGACACCGCGCCCAACGAGTTGCCAGCTGGGCTCGTCATTTTCAGCACCGACGGCAAGT
>Ga0255336_100946_pt1 | contig 28823 bp, 28 predicted proteins | sample MeOH1_35cm_T3_17_FD_189102 | JGI IMG/M metagenome (GOLD analysis project Ga0255336, IMG submission 189102) | Sandy soil microbial communities from University of British Columbia, Vancouver, Canada - MeOH1_35cm_T3_179 | ecosystem: Engineered > Artificial ecosystem > Sand microcosm > Unclassified ...
TTAGTTGCACTTATGCTATCTGCCCAAAATTTACACTTTCTGTTAGTATAAAGAAAACTTGGCTTGCGCCAAGCCTCTGGCGTAGGCGGAAGCCTTAGTTGCACTTATGCTATCTGCCCAAAATTTATACTTTCTGTTAGTAAAGTAAAAGCACCTTTTCTTGCGGAAGGTGCTTTTATACTGAGGAGCGAGTATAAGCAAAAACCATCATTTCAATTTACTGTCTATAGCTTGCCAGAAACGATTTGTCTCATAACCTAAACGCCAGATCGCGATTCCGCGGAGTCGATAACTTTTTACAAAACCGAGACGGATCTTTGACGATAATTCACTTTCATACCAAACTGTATGTCGGGTTCGTCCTTGCCAATAATAAAAATAGGGCTCAACCGCCGGATCCGACCAGAGAATTCGAGCTCCGGTTTGCTTAATTAAGGTAGAGATATCGTTCATTGGAATCATTATTGTAGATCCATTGGACCAGTCAAAACCATACACAGGTATTCCAACGAGAATCTTCTGATGAGGAATATACTGAATCGCATAATCTAAAGCCTGAGTCATCCACGGCAGGGAAGCAATCGCGCCCGCTTCTCCTCCAGAATAATGTTCATCATAGGTCATAAGGGTTATTGCATCACAGGTTCGCCCAATAGCAGCAAAGTCATACCCCGGAGCCTCCCACTCCGAGCGCTTGGCAGGAACGGCGATCGTCAGAAGAAATCCTCTTGTATGCAGAGTTATGCGCAGAGATTCCAGAAAAGAAGTATAGGCTAAGCGATAGGAGGCTTCCATGCCTTCAAAGTCAATATGCACCCCCGCGACACCGTTGGGTAATAGGTTAAGAAGGTTTTGCATGAATCGTTCCTGAAGTTCAAGGGAGGAGAGGAGAGAGCGCAAGGGTTGTGGGTCGAAGATCTGTCCGTTAAAATTGTGAATGAGGACTAATGGCGAAACTCCATAATTAAAGCTTTCACGGATCAGGGTAGGATCTAACTCGCCTTGAAGTGAGGTATCCTCCCGTAAAAAATAGGCAAAGTGGGCAATCGCGTCAAAATGTGTATGGTAGTGACGCATGGATTCTAACGAACGCTGATCCTCGGGATAGTCTTCGGCAGTGTACCCGAGCACCCAAAGACGTTTTTCGATTAGTCGTTGTGCCGCTGCGACCCAAACGGGTGAAGCCATGCCAATCCCTCCTCTTCCAGGACAGATCCTGGAAAATAGCCTCTTAATTTAACATATGAAAGGGGAGAGCAGACCTTTTCTCTTTTTTAATAGTAAAATATGGATGAAACATGGAATAAGGTTCAGACGGAGTGGAGTAATGCCAAGTGAATAAAATACTTTTAATCGCAACCGGTGGAACTATTGCGATGCGTAAGGACATTTCTGGTAAAGCCGTTCCAGCAGTAAGCGGGTATGAATTGTTAGAGAGTCTCCCCAGCCTTCGGCAGGCTGCTAAGTGGGAGGTCATCGATTTCAGTAATGTGGCCAGTTGCAATATGTCACTTGAGAAAATGCAAGAACTTGCGCGGATTGTCGAAAACAGTTTTCAAGATCCGACTTTAAAAGGAGTCATTATCACCCACGGAACAGATACATTAGAGGAAACTGCATATTTTTTAGATCTTACGATTCGAGACCAACGCCCAATCATCTTAACGGCCTCTCAGCGTGATGCTTCTGAACGGGATTCTGATGGACCAAGAAATTTACGTAATGCGATGTTGATTGCAAAAGATACTCGAGCTTTGGGACGGGGCGTCGTGATCGCTTTAAATGAAGAAATCCATGCAGCACGCGATGTACGTAAGTTACATACGAGCCATGTGGATGCATTTAATTCTGGGGAGAGTGGGGCCTTGGGAGCGATCGATAATGAAAAGGTAATTTGGTATCGCAAGCCAGAGCCCTCTGTTAAATTGGGAATTCCCCAACGTTTAGCCAACGTGGTAATCTGTAAAGCCTTTACAGGAATGACTACACGTATTTTTGAAGCCCTGATTGATGAGACAAGCGATGGTTTGGTTATTGAAGCATTCGGGAGAGGAAATTTACCCCCAGAACTTATGCCTGCGATTCATTCGATTGTTAAACGGAAGCTACCTATCGTCATCACCTCACGTTGCTTATTTGGGCGAACGGCACCGGCATATGGTTATCCCGGAGGAGGAGCGGATCTAGAACGTGCGGGAGCTTGGTTTGCCTCTGATCTTTCAACTGAAAAAGTTCGTATTTTTCTGAGTATTGTTTTGGGGCAGGGTATGGAGGCTCAGAAGGTGAAAGAAATCTTAGCTCGAGGCGGAGTTCAGTAGTATTAAACGGGTATTAAATGTATGTAGTAAATACTAATATTTGTTTGCGTTATAACGATAAATTTGTTATACTATATTTGCCTCATGAGGTTACTTTGCAAAAACCTTGAAATCCTTAGTTTACCCTTATTTGGGTTGTCATGGATCGGGAGTTTGTGCAGAGATCAAACTGAGAGAAAACTACCCAAATAAGGAGGAAACCTTTGTGTTTCAAGACAAAATTTTAACCTGCCGCGATTGTGGCCAAGAATTTACCTTTTCTGCTAGCGAACAAGAATTCTATGCTGAAAAAGGCTTTGAGAATGAACCAGGCCGCTGTCCTTCCTGCCGTCAAGCACGTAAAGCTGCTAACGGTGGAAGAAGAAGTGGAGGTTTCGGAGCTCGCCCCCAACGTCAAATGTATCCAGCTACTTGCTCGAATTGTGGGGTCGAAACTGAAGTTCCGTTCCAACCTTCTGGTGAAAAGCCGGTATATTGCCGCGATTGCTATCAATCAATGCGCCGCTATTAATTCTCAGCTTTTATAAAGGCACGCGAAGGAAGATCAGAGATTTCTCTGGTCTTCCTTTTTATTTGTTTTGTTGAGAATAGGGATTGACAGATTACAAGCTAAAAGGTAAAGTATAGATGAGAAAAGTTATCAGTCACAGTATACATTTTAGGCGAGAATGGTTATCAATTAGAGGAGGTGAACTTATGGACTACTCACTCAATTTGCTCCAACCCGGTGAGAAGGCATACATTCAGACTGTTATGGATAAGGGAGCATTGCGTCGCCGAATGATGGATATGGGGCTAGTACCAGGCGCAGAAGTTGAAGTGATCCGATTGGCGCCTTGGGGTGGACCAATGCAAATTCGCGTGAAGAGATATTATTTAGCGATGCGTCTCTCGGAATGTGCTAAAATCCTTGTTGGTCGGAATTGAGAACAATTTACATGATTATGTAAACTTGAATTTTGAATAAGCTGGATTAACTAAAAATATTGAGCTGAATGAGGAAGGGGAAAATTCAATGGGAACAATGAAAATCGCCCTTGTCGGCAATCCAAATGTCGGCAAAAGTACGGTTTTCAATTATCTGACCGGTTTAAATCAACAGGTTGGCAATTGGACAGGTAAAACAGTTGAACGGAAGGCGGGCTATTTTAAGGTTGAGGACCAGGATGTTGAATTGGTCGATCTTCCAGGGACCTATAGCTTAACAGCTTATTCTCAAGAGGAAATCATCACGCGCGAATTTATCCTCGCTGAAAAGCCAGATGTCGTTATGGCGATACTTGATGCTTCAAATATTGAACGGAATTTATACTTACTTTTGCAAATTCTTGAATTAACACCTTATGTTGTCATTGGCCTTAATATGATGGACTTAGCTGCAGCGTCAGGAATTACGATATCAGCCCAAAAATTGAGCCATGCACTTAACCTCCCAGTTATTGAGGTTATCGCTTCCAAGGGCAAGGGAATCAAAGGTTTTTTACAGGAGGCCATACACATGGGGCAACTGCGTGACGCCCCTCAGCCTGTGAAGATGAAGTATCCTGAGGAGTTGGAAGGCAAGATAACGGCCATTGAAGAAAAACTTCCTGAAGATGCGGTCGGATTCCCCCAACGTTGGCTTGCACTTAAATATATAGAGGGTGACCAAGCTATTGAAGAAACGCCTTCCGAATCGGTAAAAAAACTATTACAGGAGTGGAGCGATTCAGGCTGGAATGAAGCCAAACTTGAAATGGCGGTTACGGATGCAAAATATCATTTCATTGGTACACTTATGCCTGATTTTGTTCAGTTTGACGAGAACAAAGGAAAGAGTTGGACTGAACGACTAGATCGTTGGGCGTTATCATCCGTTTGGGGTTATCCGATACTCTTAGGAATCTTGATTTTAGTTTTTTGGTTTTCTTTTGTGGCCAGTGCTCCTTTGGGGGATCTCATTTCTCGTTTTATGGCCTGGGCTTCAGGAATAACCGTGTTTCTTTTGCAAGCGGTGGGAGCACCAAAAGTGCTTCAAAATTTAGTTCAGGATGGAATATTTGCAGGAGTTGGTGCGGTATTAGGTTTTGTCCCGCAAATTTGGTTGTTTTTCATTCTCTACGCTATTCTCCAGGATAGTGGCTATTTAGCAAGAGCAGCCTTTCTTGGGGATCGATTGATGCAATCCATGGGACTTCATGGCAAATCTTTCTTCTCTTTCGTTTCTGGCTATGGGTGTAACGTTGCAGGAATCATGGCCACACGAACTCTGGAGAATCCAAAAGATCGAATGATTACCATTCTTCTTAATCCGCTCATCCCTTGTGTTCCACGCTTAGGGGTGATGAGTGCGGTTGTTGCCGCGTTTTTCCCAGGAGGACGAGGAGCCCTCGCTATGGTTGGACTTTTAGGATTGAGTCTATTTTTAATTGCCTTTTCTTCGTATTTCTTCCGCAAGACGGTCATCCGGACAGAAAAATCGGTTTTTGTGATGGAATTACCCCTTTATCACTTTCCGACTGCTCGGAATGTGTTTTATCCTGCCTGGCAAAAAACCTATTCATTTATGAAAAGGGCATGGACTTTTATCTTAGTCGCTTCTATCATTGTTTGGACACTGAGTTCTTTTCCCGCAGGAGTCACTATGGATCAAACCTGGGCCGGAAAATTAGGAAGTGCGTTGGCGGTTATTGGAAGCCCTCTTGAGTTTGACTGGCGAATAATGGTTGCTATTCTCTTTGGTTTTACTGCGAAGGAGACTACGTTATCCACTTTAGGAATTTTATATGGAGTGAATGTTGATGCCCCGCAGTCCATTGCTCAGGCTATGGCGGGTTCAATGACTTCCCTACAGGCAATTACTTTCCTTGTTGTATATATGCTTTATATCCCTTGTTTAGCAACGGTTGTTACGACCCATAAAGAGATAGGAAGTTGGCGATGGACGGGTTTTGGAGTCGTTTATAATCTTCTTCTGAGTTTTGGTGTGGGGTGGTTGGTCTTACAGCTTGGACACGCTCTGGGATTCTAAAAAACAAGCGTGTTTAACAGTCTAGGAGGTAAAATATTGCTGAGTGAAGTTTTAAAATTAATGGAACAAGAACAGTCGGTGGCTGTTGCCGAAATCGCTCAAAAGTTGGGTTGGTCACTCCAAAGAGTGGAAACCATGCTAGCCCAGTTGGCAAGCATGGGGTATATTCAAAAAAAAGCGGTTAGTCGCTCTTCTTGTTCTGCAGGAAGGGGATGTCCGGGATGTTCCGACGCAGAGGAAAGTGCCTGTCAAGGCTGTCAGGTACTGCCGGATAGTCTCTATTCCTGGGTGATTACAGACCGTGGTAAAAGCGTTCTTCATTAAACAAAAGAGGGGAAATGAACTAAAATTTCATTCCCCTCTTTTGTTTTCAGTTTTATGGTCGTCTTGATTTCGGGGAAGCGTTGGACAATAATTCTTTAATCCTATACAATCTACTCTAGGTGGTATTGAAAGCGAGGAGCAAGCAAATGGATTTTTCCGGGAAAGATAAAGCAACCTATGTGCAAGAAACGTTTAATTCGATCGCCAAAAGCTACGATCTAATGAACACTTTGATGAGCTTCGGCTTGGATAAGGGTTGGCGGCGAAAGGCAGTGCGTACTGTTGAAGCCAAGCCTGGAATGCATATTTTGGATGTCTGCTGTGGAACAGGACAGCTTGCGATGGAAATTGCAGGAACAATAGGAGTATCAGGAAAAGTAACAGGTCTAGATTTTTCTGAGAACATGTTAGAAAAGGCTAAAGAAAATATTTATTCTTCACCGTATCAATCCCTGATTGCGTTAAGGCAGGGGGATGCGATGCACCTTCCTTTTCCAGACAATACTTTTGATGGAGCGACGGTTGGCTGGGGACTGAGAAATCTGCCGAATGTTGGACAGGGAATCAGTGAAATGTTAAGGGTTGTTAAGCCGGGATCAATGGTTGTTTCGTTAGACATGGCCAAACCAACGCTTCTGGGCTTCAAACAGGGATATTGGTTTTACTTTGACAAACTTGTACCCTGGATGGGAAAAATATGGGCCGGTAAAGCGAAGGCCTATCAATATCTCCATGATTCAGCTGTGGAGTTTCCATCTCAGCAAGAGCTGGCGAGGATTTTTGCACGCTGTGGGCTAGTGGAGACCCGTTATCAAAATTTATTAGGTGGCGTTGTCGCGATTGTAAGCGGACGGAAAGCTTAAAATCGAAGCGAAAGTTTAAAAGAATGCAAGAGGACTAGATAGTCCTCTTTTTTTTACCTCGAACGGGTTACTAAGCGCAAAGGCTACGCTAAGAAACACTCGACAAGGATCATAAATAAATGTAGAATCACTTTGTTCTCATCAAGGCAGAATAAGAAAGAGTATATGAATAAAACTTGAAACTAGGAGAAGGTAGGTATAGCTCTCGGATGATTAACAATAACAACCGCATGCTATGGTTTAAATTGCGGACTTTTATCTTTGGACATCCTTTGGCAACTCAATATGCGGAACAGTCTAAGGTGGGAGTCATGGGAGGAATCCCAATTTTTGGGTCAGATCTTATATCCTCTGAAGGGTATGCCCCTGACGAAATTCTGTACATTTTACTGTTGGCTGGCTCCATGGGTTATGCCTATGTAATGAAAGTGTCACTGGTGATTGTGCTGCTGCTAGCGAGTATTTTTCTTGTCTATCGTAAAGCAATTCAAAAATATCCTCAAGGTGGGGGTTCCTACACAATTGCGCAGGCTTATTTGGGAGAAACCGCAGGTTTTGTGGCCGGAGCAGCATTATCAGTGGATTACATCCTGACCGTTGCCGTGAGCGTCAGTTCAGCCGTTGAAAATTTTACCGGAATTTTGCCTTGGCTTGCTCCAACACCCCATAAAGTGCTTGCCGATTGCTTGCTGATTGCTTTCATGGCCTGGATTAACCTTCGTGGACTTAAAGAATCCGCCCGTTTATTCGTTATTCCCATATATCTATACATCATAAGCCTCATCGTGCTGATGGGAACCGGTCTGGTTGGAATTCTGATTCATGGAGCAACTCCGCAAATACCTGCTCATTTAATCAATACGAATGCTTCATCCATGACCTGGTTTATTTTTGCCCGAGCTGTTGCGGGTGGTACGACTGCCCTTACCGGAATTGAAGCCGTGAGTAACGGAGTAACTGCTTTTAAAGCTCCTGCTCAGAATCGGGCGATAAAAACGCTGCTCGCCTTATCAATTCTGGTCGCAGGTGGACTTTTAGGTCTTACCTTTTTAGCTGGGGCTTATCATATCGTTCCAACTGAAGGAAATACAATTTTAAACCAACTGGGACAAATTATTTATGGGCAGACGATTCTGTACTATATCCTGATGGGAACTGCGGCAGCAATTTTGGTGATCGCTGCCAATACACCCTTTGCTGGTTTTCCCATCCTTCTTAGTTTAATGGCGCGGGATGGGTGTGCTCCACGCTATTTTAAAAATCTTGGAGATCGCTTAGTCTACAGTGTTGGAATCTGGACTCTTTTTTTCATCTCTATTTTTCTTATCCTCATCTTTCAAGGAGATACCCACATGATGCTCCCGCTTTACGCGATTGGTGTGCTCCTTTCCTTTGCTTTAACTGGGACAGGACTAGCCCGGCATATCTGGCATGAGAAGGAGAAGAATTGGGTCTATGATTTTTCTGTTTTTGCATTCGGAGGAACACTCTCTTTCCTGGTTTTTTTGGTCTTCATCATCACGAAATTTACCCAAGGGGCTTGGATTATCATGATTGTTATACCTCTGCTTGTTCTTTTTTTCCGTGGAATTAAGAACGTCTATCGCGACGAAATCTATGATCTCCAGGTTACCCCTGAGGCACTCGCTCAATTTCAACGACACGTTGCCCTTGTGAAACGACGCAGAGCACATGCTGAAATATCCGAGTATAGGAATAAAATTATCATCCCGGTTTATGATTTAAACTTAATGGTTCTTAAAGCACTTAAATATGCCTATTCTTTAACCCCGCAGGTCTTGGCTGTTCATGTTGCATCTGACCCCGATCGTGCGGCTAAACTTCTCAAACACTGGTCGTTGAACAACATGGAGATCCCCTTGAAAATTATAGAGTCTCCCTACCGTGCGACGGTTAAGGACTTTTTAGCCTTCTTAGATAAGTTTGAGAGTAATACGAACTACGACACAATCACTGTGGTTATCCCAGAATATGTACCAGAAAAGATATGGCATAACTTTCTGCACAATCAAACAGGACAATTCCTGAAAGTAATGATTCTCTTAAAGAAAAGTGTCTTGGTCACGAGTGTCCCCTATCATCAAGATACGGATATGATTAAACCAGAACCTATTATAGCAAAACCCTAATATCTTGATTGCTTTGAAAAAATTGCCGCTTATAAAATGAGCTTGCAAGGAAATAATTGTGTGATAACAACGCTTTTTGCGTAAGCTAGCAGGTTTTTTATAATTTACAAGTATATGTTAAAATGTATAAATAAGAAAGATAGAAGGGATTCAAGAAAAATGACGAAGGAACTTAAAATTGGGTTGATTGGTCGAGCTGAAAATGTTGTTAACGAAAGGAATACCGCTAAAAGTATGGGAAGTGGCTCCTTAGCGGTTTTCGCAACTCCCGCTTTAGTTGCTCTAATGGAAGCAGCAGCAGTTAATACACTAAAACTGGATGAAGGGGAATCCAGCGTTGGAATATCACTCGAGATTAAGCATTCGGCAGCTACACCCATCGGAGTTAAGGTTTGGGCTGAGGCGGTGTTGGTTGAAGTGGATCGCCGCCGGTTGGTTTTTGAGGTAAACGCTTACGATGAAGTCGAAAAAATCGGATCGGGACGGCACGAAAGGGTTATCATTCAGGAAGAACGCTTCTTGAGTAAGGCCAATCTGAAATCCGGAAAATAGGAAATCAGAAATGAAAAATCGGGAGTAAGAAAGTTGTGAGTTATTTAACGATCTTAGAAACGGGTAATTGGGAACAAGTCATTGATAAATCGAGGTTTATCGCTCTAATGTTTTCTGCTAAAACTGTTCAAGATGTAAAGCAGGGCCTAGAGCAGGCGCGACGACTTTATCCCAATGCCCGACATTATGTTTATGCTTATCGCCTATATGAAGGCAAACTTGAGAAATCAACAGACGATGGAGAGCCTCAGGGTACGGGTGGGAGACCCATTTTAGATCTCTTGCAATTTCGCGAGCTTTGGGATGTGTTAGTGGTCGTCATCCGTTATTTTGGGGGAATTCTCCTGGGAACAGGGGGGCTAACCCGAGCCTATGGAGGGACAGCGCGTCAGCTCTTAGATCGACTTGAAGTTAGCCGATTGGTTCCGCATATGATTTATGAAGTGGAAGCAGCTTATAATTGGTATGAACCTTTGAAATATCACTATCGGCAAAATAACTGGGTGACTGGAAATGAGAGATTTTCGGACACGGTTAAGGTTGATGTATTTATTCGCTTGGAAGAACGACAAATATTCGAGGAGTGGTTAGCAGAATTTACAAAAAGAGAAGCTATCTGTCGTCAAAAAGGAAGCGTATTATGCGCGGAGTCAGTGGGGTCACGCTGATCCAACTGGTGGTGCTATTTTTGCGTCGCATAGATCAAGCCTTGAATTGAGAGACTAGTCCAATGGAAGGTGATCCAAAAACGTGATAACACTAGCTCATTGGGTATTTCTCATTTTTGTAGTCTTCATTATATTGACATTGGTTTGGAAAAAGCCCCCGGTCTTAGCGGCAGCCATAGGCTTGTTTGCTGTTGGCTTTGCCTATTCAGGGGACCCTCTAGAATCTATCCAAATCTCTTTCCGGGCCTTAAGTCTAGCGACGACTAATCTATTATCGGTTATCCTGTTAATTGGAATTGTCGTCGGCTTGACTCGTCTACTTAAGGATACAGGGGCAGACCAAAGAATTATGAAGCCTTTATTACGCGTGAAACGGCTAAGTACTGCCTACTGGTTGATCGGAATTGCAATGTGGGTTTTAACGTTAATGGTCTGGCCTACTCCTGCCATTACTTTATTAGGGGCAGTTGTTGTCCCCGCACTGAAAAAAATTGGTATAAACCCGTTGGGTTTAGCTTTGAGCTTAACTCTGTTTGGCGAAGGGATGGGTTTATCAGGGGATTTTATTATTCAAGGTGCACCCTCCTTATTGAGCAAAGCTACGGGTATTCCAGTATCTGTTATTCTCAGCGCATCTTTACCCATTGTAATAGGCAGTGGTTTACTTGCCACTCTTACAGGGAGTCTTCTGTTAAAATTTAAGCTGGAACCCGATAGCGGCTCAAGCTTTATTCAAGGAAATCTTCCAAAACCCTTAAATATGTTGAAAGCTGAAGATGTGAAGAAGACGCTAGATACAGAAAATATCGGTAAGATAGCTACGCGACAGTCTAGAATTATTACTCTAATCGTTATCTTCTGTTATGGAATGACTGTTTTCTTTATGCTATTTTTAAAGATTCGGGGGGACGCAGCGAGTGCATTAATTGGAGGCACGACCTTTCTTATACTCTGTATTGGGGTTCTCATTCAGGAGCGTCGAAAGGCATTTACAAGCTTCGTGGGTTATTTGAAGGAGGGACTTCGTTTTTCAACGGGGGTCTTTGTTCCGATTATAGTCATGTCTAGCTTCTTTTTCTTAGGAACCAAGGCAGGATTCCAACAAATATTTCATAAGGACGGACTTGGTTTTTTCAGTGACTTTGCCTACCTGTTATCTGAATTTATTCCATTAAATCCATGGACGGTCGGTGGTCTAATTGTGCTTGTGGCTATTCTTGGATCCATGGATGGTTCCGGTTTTTCCTCCTTACCTCTCGTGGGAGGGATCTCGATTGCTTTATCCGAGGCAGCCCATTTACCTCCAGTTCCCTTTGCGGTTCTTGGCCAGATTGTTGGAATTTGGACTGGAGCAGCATTAATACCTTGGGGTTTTAGCTCTGTAACCTCAGCGATAACCGAAGTGGATCCAAGAACGTTATTTCGCTTGACGTTTCCCTGTTATCTTGTGGCTATAATAACTGCCTTCCTCTGGACAATGTTTAAGATTTAACATGTTGGTAAAAAATTTTTGAAGGAAAAAATGCCAGTACTGTCGAATACATGAAAAGTTAATCAGAATAAGGAGGCGAGCAGGATTTTCCTGTATGGGTTAGTTGTTACTATTGTCAGCCTTCCGTTTCTCCTCATTTTAATTTTCAAATCCTTAGTTTGGGGATTTAAGGCCTTTGAAGGGTTTATCATTTCCTTTTTAGTATGGTTAGATGCCCTTAGTTTTCCCTTCTTCTTGAAAACGGGCCACATTTTAGGCTGGGGAATCATGACGGGAGTTTGTTTATTTCTTCCCTTCCTGATCAAGATCTTACATAAGCCAAAGGTAATTCAGTTTAATCAAAAAATAGATAAACCTTTGCCCTCTTTAGCACTTGAACTATCGTTGGAAGAACAACTCATAGAGCCCACAATCGAGCTAGAGCCTGAAATTGAGCTAGAACCTGAAATTGAGCTAGAACCTGAAATTGAGCTAAAGCCCGAAATTGAGCTAGAGGTTATTCCTGAACTGAGTGATTTTATTACGACTTACGACGAGGAATGGAATATGCTTGAAACATCAACTTTAAGTTTCGAGAAACTATTAGAGAACGGGTTTGAGGCAAAAGAGTGCAGTAAGTATCAACAGGCTGCTGAATACTTCTATTTAGCTTTGAAGACTGGCCCTGCACCTGATCTGGCCTATTATCTGATTACGGATAGCTATGACTTGTGGAAGTCAGCGGATTCAGCAGAGATGGCCTTGTTAAAGCTTGAACCTTTTATCAGAGAATTCCGGAATGAAGCTGCAGCGGTGTGGCAAAAGCGTTTAGAAGCATGGCTTCGCGAAAATAAGATACAATTTTAAAAACTAGAGAGAGAAGGAATGATTTAATGAAAGCGAGTAAAGAGATTAAGGAATTGCGGATTATTAGCATAGCCGATGGAACACAAATTGGAGTCATAAAAGACTTGATTCTGAATCCTCAAACGGGTAGCCTCGACTTTTTCATTATTGATCAGCCAGCGGACTATTTCGGAGCTAAGGTAATTCCTTTTAGTGATATCATCGGAATAGGCGAGTTTGCAGTCACTATTCCTGATTCTCACGTCATTCAAGATGTTTCCCAAAACCTTGCTGTCCAAGAACTTTTGAAACAGGATGTAACAGTCATTGGAACTAAGGTTTTAACTAAAAAAGGAAGTTTAATCGGGGAAGTCCAAGAATACCTTATTGATGAAGAAAAGGGTAAGATTTCGACTTGCATTTTCTTAAGTCCTGATGGAAATAGCAGAGAAGTCGCAGTTCAAAATATTATCACCTTTGGCAAAGAGCTTTTAATTATTGATGCTGTTTTTACTGAGAATATAGAGAATGAAGCCAGGAGTGTTCTTGGTGGAAATGAGGCAATTATCCAATCGCCTAATGAGCGTTCTTCGGAATCCCCTGAAGAAAGCATGACGGAGTTTAACCTCTTTGAACAACGCCAGTTGCAGTACTTTCTCGGAAAAACGGTAGATCAGGATATCGTTTTGGATAATGGAGAAACCCTTAAAGCGAGTGAACTAATGAGCGATGAAGTGATTCGTAATATTACCTCCCGCAACAAACTCATGGAAATTAGTTCTTATCTCCATAAAAATTAAGGCTTATGATGAATCGAAAGTTTCTTCTGATTTCAGGGGTCTTGTTCCTGCAAATTGCGATTTCGATTATATTAGCAACCTCAGTAACCTATGGCATGGATTATGCGAAAGCTCCCAACGGTTTACAGGTTTGGGGGATCGATTTGTCTGGGCTAAATCAAGAAGAAAGTTATCAACGTCTTGAAGGGGAGATACCTCCTGAGGTCTCTTATCAGGAATCAACGTATCGCCTTATTACTACGCAGTCGCAAAAGAATTTGTGGGGGTGGTTGAGTAACCAATTTACCCCTAAAAGTAATTCTTGGTGGGTTAATGCTTTGAACAATCTGAAACGAATGGGTCCTGAACAACTATCTCCTGAGCTTCTGGTTAAAGATGAAATATATCCTCAATTGGAGAATTTGGCACAGCAACTCAATCAGGAGGGGCAGCCAGGTAGCATTCAGATGCAGAATGGGCAGTTTGCCGTTCAGCCGGGCTCACCTAGTATTTTTATGGATATTCCCACCTCCTGGGAGCATCTTAACCAAAGCCAGGGTTCTAAACCCGTACCTTTGGTTATAAACTCCAAGGACCTTGCTCCAAATGCTTCAGACTTGCTGAAAATTAAAGATAAATTAGCAGATTATACAACCTATTTTAATTCAACAAATAAAGCCCGGACGAATAACGTTCTGCTTGCGGCTAAAGCATTAAATGGCCAGTTGATTGAGCCGGGTGGAGAATTTTCCTTTAATCAGGTGGTTGGTAAGCGGGATAAAGAGACAGGCTATTTACCAGCCTCCACTTTTGTGGATCAAAAGGTCGTTTTAGATGATGGCGGTGGAATCTGTCAGGATTCTAGTACTCTTTATCACGCGGTGCAACAAGCCCATCTTCAAGTTTTGGAACGGAATACGCATTCTTTGCCGGTGACTTATGTTCCTAAAGGAGAGGATGCGACAGTGGCCTATGGATTATTAGATTTCCGCTTTCGTAATACGACTCAAGGTTATCTTTACTTTGATATTCAATCTCGAAGCAATTGGCTTCGTATTCGTATTTATGGAGTTGCTGATGGGGAACATCCGGTTCTTAATGAACCCGATGGGTATCCAATAAAACCAGAGGCTGATATGAAATGAGCCGCCAATAGGCGGCTCATTTCATATCAGATTGCAAAAACGTAGAACGTTCAGGAAAACAACTTAAAGAGATTGGTAGATAAGTTTGACGGCAACTAATAGGGACATTGTAATAAAAATAGGTTTCACTAAACCTGCCCCTTTATGGATGGCAAGTTTAGTTCCTAACTGAGACCCAAGAAGCATAAAGAACGCCATAGGTATACCATAATCATACAAAATTTTGCCGTTCCAGGCGAAGAGAATTAAGGAAATAAAATTACTTACAAAATTTAAAACCTTAGCGTTGGCTGAGGATGTCACAAAATCAAAGCCATATAGGGTAATAAAGAGAAAAATTAGGAAAGAGCCTGCACCCGGACCAAAAAAGCCGTCGTAGAATCCTAACACGAAGGCGAGTAGACAACCGACTGCTAAATTACTATGGGTTAATCCTTGAAATCGAGTCTCAAGACCTAAGTTTTTATGAAATAAGGTGTATATTCCTACTAACAAAATGAGCACGGGAACAACCTTATTTAAAAAATCCGAATTTACATGAAGAACTGAAAAAACACCTAAGGAGGCTCCAACTAGAGTAAATGGGATCTGCCATTTAACAAGTGAAACATAAACTTTTCCAGAGCGGGCAAAGGTTATGGAACTGTTTAAGGCACCCATTGTAGCTGCAAACTTATTAGTACCTAGGGCAAAATGAGGGGATATCCCTACTAAAAGTAAAGCAGGTAAGCTAATGAGCCCGCCCCCTCCGGCTATAGCGTCTACAGCCGCGGCTAGAAAACCAAAACTACATAGAAAAATTAGTTGAGTAAGCATCCTATCAACTCCATTTTACTAAGCTCAAATTGATGTAATGAACTTTATATTTCTTGACCTTTAGTCCCATTTGAAGAGTAGAAGTTTAAATCCATAGAGAAATGATGTAGGATAGAAGAAGTGGGAAGACAAAGAGGAAGGGGCTGTCCAAGTGAGACAAGTCAGTGTAAATTCACTCAAGATCGGCGACGTCTTGGGCAAAACAATTTATTCAAGCAAAGGGAGAGTCCTCCTTGGCAAAGATGTTAAACTGACGCCCTTATATATTGGTAAGTTAAGGGATATGGGAATATCCATTGTTTATATTGAAGATGCTCGTTTTGATGATGTGGTATTTGAAGATGTGATCACTGAGGAACAACGGTGGGAAGCGATGGAACTGATCGAGAAAAGTTCCCAAGCAGTTCGGCTCGGAAAAGACCTGAATGGTTTTGAATTAAAAAAAATCGTGAGTAAGATTGTTGAAGAAATCATGTTTAAAAAAGATATTTTGGTGAGCCTCATGGACATCCGAAGTCGGGATAATCAAATGTTTGCTCATGCTGTCAATGTTTGTGTTTTGTCTGCCGTCCTGGGTAAGGCGATGCTCTTAGATAAGGAAAAATTGGAAACCCTAGCGATTGGTGCATTGCTTCATGATATCGGCAAGATGCAGCTCGAGCCAGAATTAGTCGGCAAAACCGAAAACCTAACTCCAGAGGAAAGCGAACGTTACAAAACACATACCACCTTAGGGTTTGAAGAGTTAAGAAAACGTAAAGAATTTAGTTTGGTTGTAGCCCATATTGCTTTTCAACATCATGAGCATATTAACGGTACGGGCTATCCGCGCCATCTGAAAGACGCAGAAATCCACCCTTTGGCGCAAATTGTCGCGCTTACCGATATGTTTGACAAGTTAACAACGGATAATAGTGGATTAAAAAGGGTAATGCCTCATGAAGCATGTGAAATCCTGATGGGACTCGTCGGAAAGGTTTTTTCCTTAGAACATGTTCGCTTGTTTTTGAAGAATATCGCGGCTTATCCAACGGGGGTTACCGTACGTCTCAGTACTGGGGAAATAGGTGTCGTGGTTGATCAAAATCTGAGTATGCCTACTCGTCCGATAGTTCGTGTTTTCGAAGATGCAGAACTCAATTCAAGCAAGGGTAAAGAATACAATATGATTAAAAACCGTACAATCTTCATTACTGAGGTGATGAGCTAGCTTCACTTTGAGTGGCTGCACAAACTGAGGATAAGGGACAAAGCAGGCATAGGGGACGTCGAGCCAAGCAGGTTCTGCGACCATGCCAAATCAGAAGGTGATGGGCCTGACTCCATTTTTCTTGGGGAATCAGGTTTTTTAACTGTTCCTCAACAAGGTCCGGGTTATTCCCTGCGGCGAGTCCCAAACGGTTTGAGACTCGCAAAACATGGGTGTCAACAGCCAGAGCAGGGATGCCAAAGGCATTGCTGAGGACCACGTTGGCCGTTTTTCTTCCGACACCGGGGAGTTCTATTAATTCCTCAAAGCTCCCTGGAACTTTGCCCTGGTATTTTTCGACTAAGATTCGACAGGTGGCTAGAATGTTTTTAGCTTTATTATGATAAAGCCCGATTTCTTTGATTTCCTGTTCGAATTCCGCTTGGGTGACCTGAAGAAGGTCCTGAGGGGTTACGTATTTTTGAAAAAGTCGTTCCGTAATTTGGTTAACCTTCCGGTCTGTAGCTTGGGCACTCAAAATTGTTGCCACGAGCAGTTGAAACGGATTGGAAAAATTGAGCTCGCAATGAGCATCTGGATACGTCTGTTCCAAAAGCTTAAAAATGGTTTGGGGTGAGGCTTGCCGAATGTTTTTCAAAGGAAGGCTCCTCCTTTAGTTTCCTTTATTGCTCTTTTCACGCATAGCATGCTAGAATAAAATCCGTAATACGAAGAAGGTGAAGACATGCGATGGGGTTATGGGTCTAGACCTTTTTCGCGAAATGCACGATATTTTCTAGCGGCTTCCTTTCTACAATCTTTAGGTACAGGCGCCTTTAACCTCCTATTTGGAATAATTCTTATGAATTCCGGGCAGAGCGAAACCTTTTTGGGGTATATTTTATCCCTGGGTCTTTTAGCTAATGGCGTGTTTTCTCTTCCAGCAGGAATTCTTGCTGATATCTGGGGTAAGAAGAATGTTTTAATTATAGCACTTATCCTCACGAGTGGAGGGCTAATGGGACAGGTTCTTATGCCAGTTGGCCGGGCAACAGCGCTTTTTTCATTGCTTTTTGGAATGGGACAGGGTATGCTCGCTGCTGTGACCCTGCCGCTTTTGGCAGAAAATAGTGATTCAAGTACACAACCTTATCTTTTCAGTGTGAATTTTTCCCTGACGACTGCCGCCCTTGTTTTAGGCAGTCTGTGCGTAGGTAAACTACCGGGACTCTTTTCTGCACATTGGAGTTTGGTATTATTCTCAGTCTTGCCTGGAATTGCCGTGATATTCGCGGCTTTAATGGGTCAAAATGATATCAACCCCACAGCACGGAGTCGGTCGAGAACCCAAATTGATGCTCGGGAGTACTGGAGAGTTGTCAAATCCTCTCGGGTAGCCCGGGATGTCTTTGTCTACAATTTTCAGATTGGCTTAGGAGCAGGATTAGTAATCCCTTTTTTTAACATTTTCCTTTCCCAAAAATTGCATGCTTCCCTTGATCTTGTGGGCATAGTGATGTCGATATCTCAGGTTGGGGTGGCTTCGGCGGGCTTGCTCGCTCCATTGTTAATGCATAGTCTGGGCAAAGTGAAATCCGTTGTTATTTTCCAAATGCTATCCATCCCACTCCTTTTGATGATTGCTTTGCCGCAATCGTTGGGGATCGTTATTGTTTCCTTTTTACTACGCAATATATTAATGAATATGAATAATCCGATTAGCGGAAGCTTTACCATGGAGATTACTCCTTTAAAGTTACGCAGTACAGTGTCTAGCCTTGTCAGTATGTCCCAGAATTTAAGCCGGGCTTTGAGTGCAAGCATTGGCGGTTGGCTCATGGGGACAATGGGGTATAGTAGTCCTTATTTTCTAACCGCCCTGCTCTATTTGTCCGCAAGTTTATTTTATTGGCGGGTATTTGGACCTCATGAGAAGGAATCTGTTCAAGAAAGTCGAATAGGGATTTGATTTGTCCGCGTAGTTGAAGAAAGGAGAAGAAAGAATGAAATACATACGGTTCATCCATGAGGGTGCAATTCGGTTCGGTACGCTGGATGGAGAAAAAATAACGGTCTTAGACCGCTCTTTCCTTGAAAAAGAGAATCTGCCCACAGGCCAAATTCTCACTTTTAAGGATGTACAATTACTGGCTCCCGTTCACCCCAGCAAAGTGGTTTGTATCGGGTTAAACTATGCGAAGCACATTGCAGAATTTGGAGGAAGCAAGCCTGAGGACCCTATCATCTTTATTAAACCGAACACATCCGTGATCGGGCCAGAGGCTGAAATCATTGCTCCGGCGATGAGCCAGCAGGTGGATCATGAAGCAGAATTGGCTGTGGTTATAGGTAAAACTGCCAAAGATATCTCTGAAGATAAGGCCTTTGACTATATTTTCGGGTATACCTGCGGTAATGATGTAACAGCTCGTGATCTCCAGCGTAAAGACGGACAATGGACGAGAGGAAAGGGTTTCGATACATTTTGCCCACTTGGGCCTTGGATCGTTACCGATCTTGATCCTAACCATTTAGATGTTCGCGCGATTCTCAATGGCAAAGTTAAACAGTCTTCCAATACACACTATTTCCTGAATCCGATAACTAAGCTTGTGAGCTTTATATCCCAAGTGATGACCCTGCTGCCTGGGGACGTTATTCTGACGGGTACTCCAGAAGGGGTTAGTCCGATGAAATCGGGAGACGAAATCGTGGTCCAGGTTGAAGGCATTGGGGAACTACGTAATCGTATCCGTTAAAGCAGGAGGAATAATCCATTGATTTGTATAGGACACAATCAGAATACTAATATGCTGCCAATGTTTTACTCTCTTTCACGAGAAAACCCTTTACTCGATTGGGTTATCGCTCAGCCAACAGGTCATAATAAAATGCTTGCAGAAGGTAAAATTGACACAGCACCGATAAGTGCCTTTTCCTTTGGCGAGCATTGGCGAGATTATGCCATACTGCCCGACCTTTCCGTTTCAACGAAAGGTCGAGTAGGTTCAATTCTTCTCTTTTCTAAATATCCTTTGCAGCAATTGGATGGACGAAAAGTAGCTCTCACCAGTCATTCAGCAACCTCAGTAAACCTGCTTAAGGTTCTAATGAAGGAATTTTATCACAGCACACCCGAATATGTGATCATGGATGCGGGGTTAAAAGAAATGCTGGCCGAGGCTGATGCTGGATTGCTCATTGCGGACCAAGCAATTCAAGCTGCACTTGATCAGCCTAATGTTCAGATTATTGATTTAGGAGAAGAATGGTACCGGCAGACGGGCTGTTCCATGACCTACTCAGTTTGGGCTTATCCTAAATCCTTAATTCAGGAAAAAGGGGAAGAACTCAGAGAGACACATAAATTATTGATCCAAGCTCGCGATCATGCTCTAACGCACATGGATGAAATTGTCCATACCTGTGTTGAGATGCTCGGAGCAACGTCGGATTTTTGGTTTGATTATTTTCGGCAGTTCCGCTATACTTTTAACTCAGAGCTCCAACAGGGATTAAGTCGTTATTTCGAGTACTGTGTAAAATATGGTCAACTCTCGGAGCAACCCGAGTTTATGATTTGGCCTGCCGACTTCTTCCCGAGGGGATAAGATGGCTTACTGGGTTTATATTCTTCGGTGTGCTGATCAGACGCTTTATTCAGGTTCGACGACTGACCTAAACCGCAGACTCCACGAGCATAACGAAGGCAAAGGCGCTAAATACACGCGTAGTCGTTCACCGGTCGCACTTATGCAGGCCTGGCAGGTCGCTACGTGGAGTCAGGCGCTACGGCTTGAGGCGGGTTTAAAAAAGTGTTCGCGAATGTTTAAGGAAGAACTTATCAGGGATCCCCAAATGATTAAAAAATGGGCGGAGCAAACGGGGTATGAATTTCTGATTGAAGTTGTTAATAAAAAATGATGAATAGTGAGGGGGAAATTAAAATGCCAATTGTGCAGATTGATCTTTTAGAAGGGCGCACTTATGAACAGAAAAAGGCCATGGTGGAAAAAATAACGGAAGCTCTCATGGAAACAGCTGGGGCATCTCGGGAAAGCATTTCCATTATTATTCGTGACATGCCGAAACAAAATTATGCTAAAGCTGGCCAGCTCGCTAGTGAGTGGAAGTAACCAGTTACTGAGTGAAATATAAAGAAAACCCGGCTTTCGCCGAGCTTTAGCGATAAAGAAGACTTGGTCAGCGCCAAAGCGGTGGCCTTAGTCGCCTTATCCTGCCGGACTTAACCACTTGCATCGTAGGAGAACGAAAGCCGCTGGTTGCACTTATGCTATCTGCCCAAAACTTATACTTTCTTACGAAAATGGACTACATTTTCATACCTCCCTGTGAATCGGCAGGTTCATGGAAGTTTCTGTTAGTAAAATAAAGGGGGACTATCAGGAATTCTTCTGATGGTTCCCCTTTTCCTAATATCCTTTTTAGCTCTCTAATTTAATAGGAATAGATTCCGCCCCCAATAAATTCACGTAAAATGGAGTTAAAGGGAACTTTGGAAATGTCTAAGGGTTCAAAGTGGGAGAGCAATCGTAGCAGATGGATCGCGGTTGGGTACTGCGAATGTTCCTGAGGGACAGAAATTAGTAAGGGTTCGGCATAGGAACGAAGGGCATTTAACTCAAAAAGCAGGCTTGAATTGAACATTACGTCAGCTTCTTCTTGGTACGGAAAAATATTGGTATTTTCCCCGCGTCGAACGCTTGCCCATTGGACGAGGGTGTTTTCTGGGGAAATTCCTCTAAATTTATCATCACGGACCATTCGTCGAATTAAGCGGACCTCAGTTGTAGGGATCCGGTTATAGGGATCAATGTTGAGTTGGAAAAGGGCACTGACATAAATTCGAAAGAGATGGTTGCGGTCAAGTGAGGAAAGAAGTCGGGGATTAAGGCCGTGAATACCTTCCATCACCAGAATTTGATCGTCTAAGAGTTTCATCTTGGTGCCATGGGGTTTCCGCCGACCGCTTGCAAAATCGTAAATGGGGCATTCGATCTCTTCCCCTTCAATCAGAGATTGGAGATGAATATTGAGTAGGGGGAGATCGAGCGCCTCTAAAGCTTCAAAATTAGGCTTCCCGTCTGCATCCTTGGACGTTTCTTCACGGGCGCAAAAATAGTTATCTAAGGATAAGGCGACCGGACGAAGGCCGTTGACCCGAAGTTGAGTCGCAAGACGTTGCGCAAAGGTTGTTTTTCCGGAGGAAGAAGGGCCTGAAATCATAATGATTCTTACATTTTTGCGTTGCTTCAGGATCCGGTCGGCAATGAGGGACACTTTTTTTTCATGAAGAGCCTCGGCTAGGCAAATTAACTCTTGGGAGTGCTGTTCCCAAATGATTTGGTTAACGTCCTTAACTTCAGCAAGATGAAGGTTTTCGCCCCAACGTTGAGTTTCGAGGAAGGTCGCTGCTAGTTTTTCCGGGGGAATGAAGGGAGCGAGCTTTTCAGGATGATCAGGATTCGAAAAGAGAAGAATAAATCCCGGAGGGTAATGGATGAGACGAAAAGGATAGATAGGGGCGCTTCGTGGTAATGGCGGATAAAGGGAATTTATGATTTTCCCGTTGACTTCACAGTGAAAAAAACCATCATCTTCAAGCTGAAACTGCAAGTGTTGATCATCAGCGACCCACTTCTTGAGATGGTCTTCAATGCGAGTGACTTCTCGTACCGAAATGAAAGAATTATCAAATTCGCAATAGATACCATCCAGAATAGAGTAAGCTATTTTCAGCTGTTCTTGCGGAAATAATTCGTCGACACTACGGATGAGTCCAAGAATGAGGGTCTGGCGGTATTGACGATGAGAACTTTCCGGAATGCTCATAAATATTCCCCCTTTAAGCGGAAAAGATTAACGAAAGGACCCTTCCCATGTATACTAGAGAAGGAAAAGTGTCTCCAGGGAGCGAATAACAATAGATGATTATGGCTAGGAGGGAAACGCGTGTATATTAGTACGAGAGGAAATTCCTCGGAACGAACCGGAAAAGAAGTCATTGCCTTAGGAATGGTACCAGACGGGGGATTATTTGTTCCTAAACATATTCTCAAAATCGATTGGCAAGATCTTGGTAGCTTAAACTACCCTGAAATGGCTCGCACTATACTTAAACTCTATCTTCCAGAATTCTCAGATAATACTTTAGATCAAGCGGTTAATGTTTATCGCCCAGATCTTTTCGATTCTGAAAATCCGGCCCCCTTAGTCCAAGTCGGAAAAATGGGTATTCTGGAATTATGGCATGGCCCAACTTCAGCCTTTAAGGATATGGCTTTACAAGTGCTCCCACATTTGTTGAAAGAAAGTATTCGGTCAGTTGCTCAAGGAGATAAGGTCCTGATTCTAGTTGCTACCTCAGGGGATACTGGGAAAGCGGCTTTAGAAGGATTTCGGGATGTTCCTGGGATCGAGATCGCGGTCTTCTACCCTGAAAAGGGAGTGAGCGCTGTTCAAAAGCGGCAGATGACGACGACCGAGGGTGAAAATACTTATGTGATCGCCGTCGATGGTAATTTTGATGAATGTCAGTCAAAAGTAAAGGAAATATTCGGGTCTGCAGAGATGAGAGATGTCTTCCAGAAAGGGAAATATGCCTTTTCCTCAGCAAACTCTATTAACTGGGGTAGACTTTTGCCACAAATTGTTTACTATTACTGGGCTTACGCGCAGGCCGTGGCCAAGGATCAAATCAAAGCGGGAGAATTCATGAATGTTGTCGTTCCAACCGGGAACTTTGGCAATATCTTAGCTGCGTATTATGCCAAAGAAATGGGGTTACCCATTAAAGAATTGATTTGTGCCTCTAACCAAAATAACGTGCTCACAGATTTTTTCCAAACTGGAGTCTATGATCGCCAAAGGCCTTTCTATTTGACCTCCTCCCCTTCAATGGATATTCTCATCTCTAGTAATTTTGAACGTTTTCTCTATGAAATGAGTGATCGCAACGCAGATAAAGTGAAGGCCTGGTTTGGCGAGCTTCAGTCCAAGGGAAAATTTGCCGTGGATCCTCAGACCTTGAGCAAGGCCAGAAAATATGTTAAAGCAGGCTGGGCGAGCGAAGCTGAGGTTAAAGATGAGATACATCAGGTTTATACTGAACAGACTTATGTCTTGGATCCACATACGGCAGTTGCAGTTAAGGTGTATCAAGACTATGCCCAATCGACTGGGGACTCGACTTATACAATTATTGCTTCAACCGCAAGTCCTTTTAAATTTGCTGGGACGGTTCTCCAAAGTATCAAGCCTGAACAGGCGACGAAGAATGAATGGGAAAGCCTTGCCCGACTTAGTGACCTAACAGGTTGGACTATTCCAGCCGGGCTTCAAGGTCTGGAAAAAAAGACGGTTCGGAAAGTGGAAAAAACGAGTCCTGCGGAAATTCCAAATTTATTGACCCAACTTTTTCTTTAGGCTTACTTTGAGACCAATTAAGGTAGAGGATTAGTTGCAGCTTTAGGGTAGGAGCCTAGAAGTTTGGTCGAAACATTTTTTTGGTGGAGTGCCCAAAGTGCCTCTTGAATGATGGGGGAAAATACGTAGCCATCGATATCGATGAAAAAAACGTACTCCCCTAATTTCTTTTTCGAGGGACGGGATTCAATTCGGCTCATGTTGATGTTTCTCGAGGCGAATTCCTGGAGAATCTGAGCTAAGGAGCCAGGAACATTTTGGGCGATGATGAGTAAGGAGGTTTTATCTTCCGCGCTTGTTTCCGAGCTCATTTCGGCTAAAGAATGAGTGACCAAAATGAAACGGGTTGCATTAAGCATTGCATCCTGAATCCTCTCCTCTTGACAATGAAGAGAATAAAGTTCAGCTGCCCGGCGTGGTCCGATAGCTGCCCAGTTTTCTTGGACTGAGGAGATCTTTTGCGCGGCTTCGGCTGTACTAAGACAAACTATTTGCTCTGCCTGGGGAAGATGAGTTTCTAAGAAGTCCCGACATTGCCCGAGAGCTTGTTCATGGGAATAAACACGTTCAATTTGGCCCAATTTCAGGGGCTTCGGGGTTAATAGACATTGATTAACAGGATGAATAAATTCTTTAACTATATAGAGGTCTTCAGTTTGTCCTAACATATCCATCGTAGCTGCAACTTGTCCTTCAGTTGAGTTCTCAAGGGGAACAAAGCCGAAGCTGATTTCCTTCCGTTCACAGGCTGAGAGAAGTCTAGGTATGGTACTGAAGGGGAGGGGATCAGGGCGATTTTCTTTCCATTCTTTTTGCTTAGACATAAAAAGCTGAAGTGCTTCTTCCGAAAAACTTCCCTTAGGACCAAGATAACCAATGCTATTCATGTTAAATCCTCCTTAGTTGCTTGTTAGGGACTTAGTGGCGATTAGTCATCAGATAAAGAAAACCCGGCTTTCGCCGAGCTTGCGAAAGCGAAAACCGCTGGTTGCACTTATGCTATCTGCCGGAAATTTATACTTTCTGTTAGTATAAAGAAAAAAGCTTGGCTCCCCAAAGGGACGAGCCAAGCCTCGTGGTACCACCCTCATTGCCGGTTCAAAACTAAAAACCGACCACTCGAATTTCCTTAATAAGTAGGAATACCTGATAACGGAGGTTTCCGGCGTTCCCTACTTCAAGTTCAAGAACGCAACTCCAGAGTGAATTTCCGTTCCATTAACCACCAATGCTCTCAGTCCATGGCATCGGTTCCCTGAGGGTTTGGATCACGTATACTCTCATTCATCGTTATTAACGCGCAAGATTTTAAATGATTATATCAGGAAAGTTTTAAATAGGAAAGCTTTTTTATTATTATTTTATCTAATCCCAAAGATTGAACTTGCAGAATTAGGGCCCACACGCTAAAATGATTAATGGAAGGTTGGGGAACCTTCCTGGGAGATAGGTGGACGAGGTGGCAGAAACAGGCAGTGGAACGTACGCTGCCTGTTTCACTTTATCTATCCGCAGAAGGAGCGAGCGAATGGCTATTGAGATTGAACGTAAATATTTAGTGCATCGGAAATTACTACCCGTATTGGAAGATGGGCAGCGAATGATCCAAGGATATTTAGCAGTGCAACCCTCCATTCGTTTTCGAGTGATTGATCAGGACGTGATCATTAACATCAAAAGTCTGCAAAAGGATGGGAGTCGCTTCGAGTTCGAATCGATGAGACCCGAGGTGAGCTTGCCTGACCAGAAGGAGCTCCTTAAGTTAGCCCTTTTTCCTCCAGTAGAAAAGATTCGCTATCGCGTTCCCTATTCAGGACTGGTATGGGAAATTGATGTTTATCAGGGAGAAAATTTAGGATTGATTACAGCAGATGTAGAGTTGCCGAGCTTAGATTATGCAATCAATTTTCCTCAATGGATTGATTCGCAACAGGAGGTTACGATGGATTCTTGTTATTTCAATATAAATTTGGGACGAAGGCCTTTTACACAATGGAGTAGTTCAGACGAATGAATTACTAATTTTTCCTGTTTTTGTGTATAATAATTTAGAAAAGATCTTGAGGAGGGTTATCCGTGGAACACGCAAAATTAAAATCTAGATCAGAAATTCCTGATGAATACAAATGGCGCCTTGAAGATATCTTCCCTAGTGATCAAGCGTGGGAAGAGGAATTCGCGAAAGTGGAAAAGAGCTTAGAGGAAGCGGCTCAGTTTCAAGGTCAATTAGGAGAGAATGCGGACCAGTTGCTCTCTTGTCTCGTCTGGATGGAAGAGGTCGGCTCGGAACTGGAAGAAATCTATACATATGCCCGCATGAGACGAGATGAGGATAACAGGGAGGCGCTTTATCAGGGAATGACCGATCGGGCAGGAGCACTTTCGGTGCGGATGAGCAGCGCCTTAGCCTTCGTGGTTCCAGAGCTTCTGGCGATCCCTGCGGAAAGGTTGGCGGAATTCCGGAAGGCCAACCCAAAGTTAGAAATCTATGATCATTCCTTAGAGGACATTCTCCGTAAACGTCAACATGTTTTAAGTACAGCTGAAGAAAAAATACTCGCAGAAGCCGGCGAAATGGCTGAAGCGCCGAGTATGATCTTTGGCATGGCTAATAATGCCGATCTTAAATTTCCAACGATTAGAGATGATAAGGGTCAAGAGGTTGAATTAACCAAAGGAAATTACACTCAATTTATGGAAAGCCCTGAGCAAAGGGTTCGGCAGGAGGCTTTTACTACTCTTTATCATACCTATCAAAAACAAATTAATACGTGGGCAGCGACTACAAACGCGAATGTTAAAGCAGATGTGTTCTTTGCGAAGGTTCGTCATTATCCCTCGGCGATAGAATCTTCTTTGGATGATGATCGGGTTCCGCTCAAAGTTTATGACGCTTTGATTGAGACAGTTCGTGAATTTCTTCCAGAAATGTATCGGTACATGCGTCTTCGTAAAAAAATGCTAGGGCTAGAAGAACTTCATATGTACGATATTTACGTTCCAATTGTCCCCGAGGTTAAAATGGAAATTGCTTATCCGGAAGCGCTGCAAATGGTTCGCGAAGGCCTTAAACCTTTGGGAGAAAGCTATCTCAAAGTTCTTAATGAAGGCTTCGAATCCCATTGGATTGATATCTATGAGAACCAGGGGAAAACCAGTGGAGCCTATTCTTGGGGGACCTACCGGTCCCACCCGTATGTCTTACTCAACCATCAGGATACGCTGGATTCGATGTTTACAATAGCTCATGAGATGGGGCATTCCCTGCATACGTATTTCTCAAATCAGACTCAACCGCATCTTTATGCGGGTTATAAGATATTTGTGGCTGAGGTGGCTTCAACCTTAAATGAAGCCCTGGTCATGGAGCATCTCATAAAGACGACAGAAGATCCCAAGGTGTTAGCCTACTTGCTCAATCATTACTTGGAACAATTCCGTGGTACAATTTTTAGGCAAACTATGTTTGCTGAGTTTGAGAAAAAAACGCATGCTTGGGTTGAACAAGGAGAAGCATTAACAGCAGACCTTCTGTCGCGTGAATATCTGAAGTTGAATCAGGAGTATTACGGTCCTGACGTGATCTCTGACCCAGAAATTGCTCTTGAATGGGCAAGAATCCCTCACTTTTATACTTCCTTCTATGTATACAAATATGCGACAGGCTTCTCCGCGGCAACCGCCCTGTCACGGAAAATTCTCGAAGAAGGCGAACCTGCTGTGAAACGCTATCTGACCTTCCTCTCGAGTGGTAGTTCGGATTATCCGATTGAACTTTTACGCAAGGCGGGGGTGGACATGGAAACCCCACTGCCTGTGCAAGAAGCGTTGAAAGTCTTTAAGGGATTGTTAGACCGACTGGAAAAGGTTTTGGAGGAATAGACTGATCGAGCATACTTTTCAAACTGGAAAAGTTCTTACGAACCTTGACAAAGTTTATAAGAAAGAAGAATATAAAAGTGCAGATACCCCATGGGGGAATAAGTACCTGAGAAAGGGAGAATTGAAAATGAGTGAAGCTTGTAGTTCATGCTCAGCTGCGGGGAATTGTACTACCGATAGTTGTTCAACCAAACCTCAATTAACGGAAGCTCAAAAAGCCAGCCAAATTGGTAAAATAGTTGCGGTTATGAGCGGTAAAGGTGGAGTCGGGAAATCGTCGGTGACGAGTATGTTGGCCGTGAATTTAATGCGGCAAGGCTATAAAGTAGGAATCCTGGATGCTGATATTACTGGGCCGAGCATCCCTAAAATCTTTGGCATTACGGAAAAGGCCAATGTCAATAAAACTGGTGTAACTGCTCCACTAAGCAAGGGCGGTATCAAAGTTATGTCCTTAAATTTAATGCTTGAGAACGAAGATGATCCGGTCATCTGGAGAGGTTCAATTATTACCCAGTTGGTTCAACAGTTCTGGACCGATGTAGTCTGGGGAGAACTCGATTATCTGTTGATTGATTTGCCTCCTGGAACAGGAGATGTCCCGATTACGATCTTCCAGAGTATACCTGTTAATGGGGTAGTTATAGTCACGAGTCCCCAACAACTGGCAAGCATGATCGTCCGCAAAGCTATTAAAATGGCTAAAAAATATGATACGACGTTCTACGGACTGGTTGAAAATATGGCTTATGTTTCTTGCCCAGACTGTGATAAGAAAATTGAGATTTTCGGTACACCAAAGGGTGAGGAAGAGGCCCGGAAGAATGAGATTCCGTATTTAGGACAGTTGCCCATTGATCCTGTGCTATCCAGCATGTCGGATCTCGGCAAAATTGAAGACTATCAAACAGAGAACTTTGATGGAATTGTCAAGAAAATGCTTGAAGTAGTGGCTAAAGATGACGCTCAAGCTATGGCTAAAGATGCGGCTCAGTAAAAGAGGAAAGACGGTTAGGGCTTGCGTTTACGCAGGCCTTTTATTGTACTAACAGAAACTTCCATGAACCTGCCGATTCACAGGGAGGTATGAAAATGTAGTCCATTTTCGTAAGAAAGTATAAGTTTTTGGCAGATAGCATAAGTGCAACTAAGGCTTCTGCCTACGCCAGAGGCTTGGCGCAAGCCAAGTTTTCTTTATACTAACAGAAAGTATAAGTTTTGGGCAGATAGCATAAGTGCAACTAAGGCTTCCGCCTACGCCAGAGGCTTGGCGCAAGCCAAGTTTTCTTTATACTAACAGAAAGTATAAGTTTTGGGCAGATAGCATAAGTGCAACTAAGGCTTCCGCCTACGCCAGAGGCTTG
>Ga0255336_100947_pt1 | contig 28809 bp, 23 predicted proteins | sample MeOH1_35cm_T3_17_FD_189102 | JGI IMG/M metagenome (GOLD analysis project Ga0255336, IMG submission 189102) | Sandy soil microbial communities from University of British Columbia, Vancouver, Canada - MeOH1_35cm_T3_179 | ecosystem: Engineered > Artificial ecosystem > Sand microcosm > Unclassified ...
TCGGGCGAGAAGACCACGTTCCACGGTTACGACGAAATCGTTTTCGACGACGCGAAGGTGATCGCGTTGTATGTGGAGGGCGCTTCGGTGCAGCAGGCAAGCCAGGGGCAGCAGGCCGTCGTCGTGCTGGATCACACGCCGTTCTATGCGGAGTCGGGCGGCCAGGTCGGCGACCAGGGCGTGCTGGCCAACGCGAGCGTGCGCTTCGCGGTGAGCGATACGCTGAAGGTGCAGGCCGACGTGGTCGGCCATCACGGCACGCTCGAACAGGGCACGCTGAAAGTGGGCGACGTCGTCAAAGCGGAAATCGACGCGGTGCGCCGCGCCCGCACGGCTCGCAACCACTCGGCCACGCACCTGATGCACAAGGCGTTGCGCGAAGTACTCGGCACGCACGTGCAGCAGAAGGGATCGCTCGTGGACGCGGACAAGACCCGTTTCGACTTTGCGCACAACGCGCCGTTGACAGACGAGCAGATCCGCCGTGTCGAGGAAATCGTCAACGCCGAGGTGCTGGCGAACGCGCCGGGCATCGTGCGCGTCATGTCGTTCGACGAGGCAGTGAAGGGCGGCGCAATGGCGTTGTTCGGCGAGAAGTACGGCGACGAAGTCCGCGTGCTCGACCTGGGCTTCTCGCGTGAATTGTGCGGCGGTACGCACGTGCATCGCACCGGCGACATCGGCCTCTTCAAGATCGTGATGGAAGGCGGCGTGGCGGCGGGCATCCGTCGCGTGGAAGCGATTACGGGCGACAACGCCGTGCGCTTCGTGCAGGACCTCGACGCGCGCATCAACGCGGCTGCCGCTGTGTTGAAGGCGCAGCCGTCGGAGCTGACGCAGCGCATCGTGCAGGTGCAGGACCAGGTGAAGTCGCTCGAAAAGGAACTGAGCGCGCTGAAGTCGAAAATGGCGTCGAGCCAGGGCGACGAACTGGCTGGTCAGGCGATCGAAGTCGGCGGCGTGCACGTGCTGGCGGCTACGCTCGAAGGCGCGGACGTCAAGACGCTGCGCGAAACCGTCGATAAGCTGAAGGACAAGCTCAAGAGCGCGGCGATCGTGCTGGCGTCGGTCGAAGGCGGCAAGGTGAGCCTGATTGCCGGCGTCACGGCAGACGCAAGCAAGAAGGTCAAGGCGGGCGAACTGGTCAACTTCGTGGCGCAGCAAGTCGGCGGCAAGGGCGGTGGCCGTCCGGATATGGCGCAGGCTGGCGGCACCGAGCCGGCGAATCTGCCGGCGGCACTGGCCGGCGTCAAGGGCTGGGTCGAAAGCCAGCTTTGATTCGGGCATGATCGGGCCACGCGGGGCGCCGGCAGTGTGGGCGCGCCGCGTGGCCTGAGTTCAGATCAGGAAGACCCTTCCGCCGCAGCGGCGAGTTCGGGCAAATTCGCGGCATTTTCCGGTGCCACCATCGCCTGCTTGAGCGCATTCAGTGCGGACGAAAAATGCCCGCGCCGCCAGACGAGCAGCGTCTCGACCATTCCGATATCGGGCAGTTCATGCACCGCGATATTGCTGGCGTCGGCCTGCAGATCCAGCACTGATCGTGGCGCCACCGCCACGCCCGCGCCAGCGGCCACGCAAGCCACGATCGCATGATAGGAGCCCAGCTCCAGCACTCGCGCCGGCCTCACGCCGTGCTCCAGATACCACTTCTCGATATAAGCCCGGTAAGCGCAGCCGCGCTCGAACGCGATCAGCGTCGACAGCGCAATGTCCTGAACGTCGTGAATCGGCCGGTGCCCGCGAGGCGTCAGCATTACCAGTTCCTCCGTGAACACCGGCACCCATTCGAATAATTCGCCGAGCGCTGCGGGGTTCAACGGCGTCGCCACCAACGCGGCATCCACTTCGAATTCGCGCACCCGCTCGATCAGCTTGCCGGTCGTGCCGGTCTCCAGTTCCAGCGCGACTGCGGGCCACTGCTGGTGATAGCGCGCGAGCAGCGCAGGAAGACGCGTTGCCGCGACGCTTTCCATCGTGCCCAAACGCAGGCGCCCGTGCGGGCGATCCTCGCGTACCGCATGACGCGCTTCATCCGCGAGCGCGAGCAGGCGCTCGGCGTAGGGCAGCAGCGTCTCGCCGGCGGGCGTCAGCACGAGACGGCGGCCGTCGCGGATGAACAGGTCGGTGCCCAGTTGCTCTTCGAGTTGCTTGATGCGCGTGGTGACGTTCGATTGCACGCGATTGAGCTTGGCAGCAGCGCGCGTCACGCCGTTTTCCCGCACGACCGCGCGAAAAATGGTCAGGGCGGCCAGATCCATGATTCTCTCCTGGCGATGGATGGTATCCGAATTATTCATTTTTCGTGATTGAAAGGTCACGTTACCATGAATTCAGCCATCCCACTCGTTGACTGAATCCATCGTCGCCTGCTCATGAATCAATCAGCCTCCCTCGCCCACGGCAGCCTTGCGGGACGCCACGCCGCCCGCCGCGCCGCGCTTGCCTGCATGGTCACGCTGGCGGTCGCGCTCGGCATCGGCCGATTTGCGTTCACGCCGCTCCTGCCGCTGATGCTTCATGGCAGCGCATTCGGCCAGCCGCAGATCGACATTCAGCATGGCGGCTGGCTCGCGTCGTTCAATTACGCCGGTTATTTCGTCGGCGCGGTCGCCTGTGCGGCGCTGCGGATCGAACCGGCGCGCATGGTGCGCGTGGGGCTCGCCGCGACAGTGCTGCTGACGCTGGCAATGGGCGTGACGGGGCAGTTCTGGGTGTGGGCCGCCGTGCGCTTCCTCGCCGGGGCGGTCAGTGCGATGACGTTCGTTTTCGCATCGCAGTGGGGCTTGCGGCGGCTCGCCGAACTCGGCGCGCCTGAGTGGAGCGGGGTGATCTATACGGGGCCGGGCGCGGGTATCGTCGGAACGGGCCTGCTGGTCACGGTGGCGGATGGGTACGGGCCCGCGATGGGATGGCTCGGTTTTGGGCTCGTTGGCGCTGTTCTGTCGATTGCGGTTTGGCCGGTGTTTAGTGGTCGCGGAAATGGGTCGGGTGCTCGCGTGGCGGGCTCCAATACCGCGCCGGCCGCCACCAGGGACGACGCCGATAAGCCAGCTGTCATCAAGGGAGCGGGCATCAAGAGTGCCGCCACGGCCCGCGCCGTCACAGCCCACTCCGCCACGACCAGTGCCGGCACTAGCAGAGTCGGCACGACCTCCGCCGCCGGCACGACCAGCGCCGGCACGACCCACGCCCCCGCCACGACCAGCGCCGCCACAACCCCCGCCCCCGCCACAACCCACCCCGCCGACGCCTTCTGGCTCGTCCTCCTCTACGGCATCCCCGGTTTCGGCTACATCATCACTGCCACTTTCCTGCCGGTGATCGCGCGTCATGCGTTGCCCGGCTCATCCTGGCCCGACCTGTTCTGGCCGATGTTCGGCGCGGCGCTGATCGTCGGCGCACTGCTGGCGGCGCGTTTGCCGGCGCATTGGGACAACCGTGCACTGCTCGCCGGCTGCTATGTGCTGCAGGCGGCCGGCATCGCCCTCGGTATCGTCTGGCCGACGGCGGGCGGCTTCTCACTCGGCAGCATCCTGATCGGTCTGCCGTTCACCGCGATCACCCTGTTCGCGATGCGCGAGGCGAGGCGTCTGCGCGGCGACAACGCGGCTGCGCTGATGGGTTATGCGACGGCGGCCTATGGCGTCGGACAGATCGCCGGCCCGCTGGTCGCCGCGCCGATCGCCGCGCAGAGCGGATCGTTTTCGCCGGCGCTGTGGCTGGCGGCGGCCGCATTGCTGGCGGGCGCGGCGGGGCTCGCCATCGTCGCGCGCCTGCCGGTTGGCCGTGGCCGCATGTCCGATTGCGGCTGCGACTGACGCAGACCGAACGCACATCGACGCGATCGCCACCGGCGGCCCGCCCCCGAAAAACAAATAACCGAAGGGCGCACTAAAATGACCGCTTTCCCGTCATCTCAGCGCGCCTGTCGCCGGGCGCGCCGCCAGCCATGCAACATTTCGCGTCCGACAACTACGCCGGCATCTGTCCCGAAGCGCTCGAGGCGCTGATCGCCGCCAACAACAGCGGCCACGAGCCGGCCTACGGCGACGACTCCTGGACCAACCAGGTATGCGACCGTCTACGCGAGCTGTTCCAGACCGACTGCGAAGTGTTCTTCGTATTCAACGGCACGGCCGCCAACTCGCTGGCGCTCGCGTCGCTGTGCCAGTCGTATCACTCGGTGATCTGCCACGATCTCGCACACATCGAAACCGACGAATGCGGCGGACCCGAATTCTTCTCGGGCGGCTCGAAGCTGCTGACGGCGCCGGGCGTCGGCGGCAAACTCTCGCCGGATGCGATCGAAGCAGTCGTCACACGCCGCGCCGACATCCATTACCCGAAGCCGAAAGTCGTCACGCTGACACAGTCGACGGAAGTCGGCACTGTCTACAGCGTCGAGGAAGTGCGCGCGATCGCGGCGATCGCCAAGCGGCGTCACCTGAAAGTGCATATGGACGGTGCGCGTTTCGCCAACGCGGTCGCCGCGCTCGACGTGCATCCGTCGGAGATCACGTGGCGCGCGGGCGTGGACGTGCTGTGTTTCGGCGGCACCAAGAACGGTTTGCCGGTCGGTGAAGCGGTGGTGTTCTTCGACCGCGCGCTCGCCGCCGATTTCGCCTATCGCCTGAAACAGGCCGGCCAGCTGGCCTCGAAGATGCGCTTCATTTCCGCCCCCTGGCTCGGTCTGCTCGATAACGACGTCTGGCTGCGCAACGCGCGTCACGCGAATGCAATGGCGCAATTGCTGCAAACGCGGTTGCGGGAAATTCCGGGCGTGAGCATCATGTTTCCCAGAGAATCGAACGCGGTCTTTGCGCAATTGCCCGCGCAAGCCGCCAAGGCAATGCGTGCGCGCGGCTGGAAGTTCTACGAATTCATCGGCGCGGGCGGGTGCCGGCTGATGTGCGCGTGGGATACGCAGCCGGAAACGGTCGAAGGGTTCGCCGCCGAGGTGCGGGAGTTGTGCGCGGCTTGAGATCGCAAACCGCAAACCGCAAACCGCACGCCGCACGCCGCGCACCCGCAGCCGCGCACGATCACACAAAACAAACGGGACGTCTCTCTCACCCCATGACCCAATACCGATTCTGCCCACGCTGTTCCACGCCGCTGATCGAGCGCGCCGATGCCGCGCACGAAGGCGGCCGCATCCGCCAGACCTGTCCCGATACGGCGTGCGGCTACGTCCACTGGAACAATCCGCTGCCGGTGGTGGCGGCGATCGTCGAATATGAAGGCAAGATCCTGCTGGCGCGCAATGCCGCGTGGCAGGAGGGCATGTTCGCGCTGATTACGGGCTTCCTCGAAAACGGCGAGACGCCGGAAGAGGGCATTGCCCGCGAAGTGCTCGAGGAAACCTCGCTGCACGCGGAGACGGTCGAGCTGATCGGCGTCTATGAATTCATCCGCAAGAACGAACTGATCATCGCGTATCACGTGAAGGCCTATGGCACAGTGGCGCTGTCGCCGGAATTGCTCGAATACCGGCTGGTCGAGCCGGCCAGGTTGCGGCCGTGGCGCGCGGGCACCGGCCAGGCGCTCGGCGAGTGGATGCGCCGGCGCGGCTTGCCGTTCGAGTTTGTCGAGAGGCCGGGGCAGTAGCAGACCAATCAGCGGGGCGACGAGCTTGCGCTCGGGGAGGAGCACGGCATGGCCTATATTTTCTATCTGACCCATATTCATCTCGGCTACGACGCGCTGTCGCAGTTATCGTCCGAATGCGGACGTGTCGGCATCAAGCGGCCTTTGATCATCACCGACAAGGGCGTCGTCGCGGCCGGCCTCGCGCAGCGCGCGCTAGACGCATTGAAATTCGGCGCCGTGCCGGTCTTCGACGACACGCCCTCGAACCCGACCGAGGCGATGGTGCTCGCCGCCGCCCAGGTGTACCGCGACGAAGGCTGCGACGGTCTGATCGCGGTGGGCGGCGGGTCGTCGATCGATCTGGCCAAGGGCGTAGCGATCGCGGCCACACATGCCGGTGCGCTGATGCAGTACGCGACCATCGAAGGCGGCAGCCCGAAGATCACGGCTGCGGCCGCGCCGCTGATCGCGGTTCCCACTACGGCGGGCACGGGCAGCGAAGTCGCGCGCGGCGCGATCGTGATCCTGAACGACGGCCGCAAGCTCGGCTTTCATTCGTGGCATCTGCTGCCCAAGTCGGCGTTATGCGATCCTGCGCTCACGCTCGGCCTGCCGCCGGGTTTGACGGCGGCCACCGGCATGGACGCGGTCGCGCACTGCATCGAGACCTTTCTCGCGCCGGCCTTCAATCCGCCCGCGGACGGCATCGCGCTGGACGGGTTGGAGCGCGCGTGGGCCAACATCGAACGCGCGACGGCGGACGGCAGCGATCGCGACGCGCGCCTGAACATGATGAGCGCCTCGATGCAAGGCGCGATGGCGTTCCAGAAAGGGCTTGGCTGCGTGCATTCGCTGTCGCATCCGCTGGGCGGTCTGACGGTGAACGGCAAAACGTCGCTGCATCACGGCACGCTGAACGCGGTTGTGTTGCCCGCGGTGCTGCGCTTCAACGAGACCGCGGACAGCGTCGTGGCCGAGCGCCGTTATGCAAGAATGCGCCGCGTGATGAATTTACCGGAGAACGCGGATCTCGCGCAGGCGCTGTTCGATATGACCGAGCGGCTCGGTTTGCCTACCGGCCTCGCGCAGATGGGCGTCGACGAAAGCATGTTCGACAAGGTGATCCAGGGCGCGCTCGCGGATCATTGTCACCGCACGAATCCACGCGAAGCCACCGCCGACGACTACCGCCGCATGCTGACCGAATCGCTCTGAAGAAAGCGAGAGCCGCGTAACGCGCACGACAACTTCAAACATACTCACGCCAGGCATGAACAAACCCGTACCCGCCGCGCGCACCGCCTACCCGCATTTCCTGCCGATCACCACGCGCTGGATGGACAACGACGTCTACGGCCACGTCAACAACGTCGTCTATTACAGCTACTTCGACACGGTGGTGAACGAATACCTGATCCGCACCGGCGTGCTCGATTTCGAGCACGGCGCGACGATCGGGCTGGTGGTCGAGACACACTGCAACTACTTCGCACCGCTGGTGTTTCCCGAACGGGTCGAAGCCGGCCTGCGCGTGGTGCGGCTCGGCACATCGAGCGTGCGCTACGAAGTGGGGCTCTTCAAGGAAGGCGAAGATCAACCCGCGGCACAAGGACACTTCGTACATGTGTATGTGGATCGCGTCACGCGGCGCCCCGTGAGCCTGCCCGCCGAATTGCGCGCGGCGCTCGAACCGTTGAGCGCCGCCGGGCAGGCGGAATAGGCGCGTGCAGTCGTTCGTCGTCAATCTGCTCAACGGTGTCAGTTACGGCCTGCTGCTTTTCATGCTGTCGGCGGGCCTGACGCTGATTTTCAGCATGCTCGGCGTGCTCAATTTCGCGCACGCGAGCTTCTACATGCTCGGTGCTTACGTCGGCTTTTCCGTGGCGGCGCGCGCGGGATTCTGGAGCGCGCTGGTGATTGCGCCGCTTGTCGTCGGGCTGGTCGGCGCGGCATTGGAGCGCTGGCTGTTGCGGCGCGTGCGTGCGCATGGCCATCTCGCCGAATTGCTGCTGACCTTCGGCGCGGCGTATCTGCTCGGCGAACTGGTCAAGCTCGGCTGGGGCTTGAGCCCGCTTTCCGCGACCGTGCCGGCCGTGCTCGACGGGCCGCTCTTCACCGTCTACGGCGCGGCGTTCGCACGCTACCGGGCGTTCATGATGGTGGTATCGCTCGCCATGCTGGGCGCGCTCCATGCCGTGTTGCGCGTGTCGAAGGCGGGACTGATCGTGCGTGCCGCGCTCACGCACGCGAGCGCTGTCGAAGCGCTCGGCCACAACGTGCCGCGCGTGTTCACCGGCGTGTTCGCGGCCGGCACGGCGCTCGCCGCGTTGGCCGGCGTGATCGGCGCGCCGCTCTTCGTGATCGAACCGGGGATGGCGGAGTCGCTCGGCTCGATCGTGTTCGTGGTGGTCGTGATCGGCGGCTTGGGTTCGCTGGGCGGCGCGCTGGCGGCGTCGCTGCTGGTCGGCTGCGTGCAGACCCTGGCCGTGGCGAGCAACGTGTCGCTCGGCGACGTGCTGTCGATCTTCGGCACATCCCTGCCGGCCGAGTGGGACGCGCTGACGCTCGCGCAACTCGCACCGCTGATTCCGTATCTGCTGCTGGTCGCGATGCTGGCACTGCGCCCGCGCGGACTTTTCGGGCGGCGTGACGAACATGCGTGAGGCACCCGACTCGTCGGCTTTGTCCGCGACCGCACCGCGTGCGCTCCGGCGCGCGCTTGCGCCGTGGCTGGCGCTCATCCTGTTCCTTGGCGTGCCGCCATTTATCTGGCCGCAAAGCTGGCTGCTCGCCTACCTCGCGCAGACCGCGACGATGATCGTGTTCGCGCTTTCCTACAATCTGCTGCTCGGCGAAACGGGGTTGTTGTCGTTCGGTCATGCCGCTTACTCGGGCCTCGGAGCACTGGTGGCCGCGCAACTGTTCAACCGGGTCGGCGTGCCGCTCGTGCTGCTGCCGCTGGTTGGCGGTATCGGCGGCGCGCTCTGCGGGCTGCTCTTGGGGTTCATTTCGACGCGGCGCGCCGGCACGGCCTTCGCGATGATCACACTCGGTCTGGGCGAACTCGTGGCGGCCGCCGCGTGGACGCTGCCCGACTGGTTCGGCGGCGAGGCCGGCGTGGCGATCGATCGCGCGAGCGGCGCGCAGTGGGCAGGCTGGAGCTTCGGCCCAGCGCGCGAGGCATATGCGCTGATCGCGGTGTGGTGCCTGCTCGCGTGCGCGGCGCTGTTCGCGCTCTCGCGCACGCCTTTCATGCGCCTCGCCAACGCCGTGCGCGACAATCCGGTGAGGGCGGCGGCAATAGGCTGCTACCCGCGCCGCATCCGCTACGGCGTGGTGGTATTGTCGGCGTTTTTTGCGGGTATCTCCGGGACGTTGGCGCTGATCAACGTGGAACTGGTGTCGGCGGAAAGCGTCGGCATGATGCGCTCGGGCGCGGTGTTGATCGCCACCGTGATCGGCGGTACGGCGGCGTTCTTCGGGCCGGTCGCGGGCGCGGTCGTACTGACGTTTTTCAGTGTCGTGGTGGCGAGCGTCACGCGGGCCTGGCTGTTCTATCTGGGACTCTTCTTCATCGTGGTCGTGGTGATTTCGCCGGATGGCCTGGCGGGCTTCGTGCAGCGTCATACGGCGCGTGTGGCCGCATATGGCTGGCGCCGGTGCCGCGCGGCTTACCTGTGGGGCGCGGCCGCCGCGCTGCTGTGGACGGCGGCCGTCGTGCTCGCGGTGCAATGGGCCTACGCCGCGCAATTCGGCGCGGACGAGGGCGCGGCCTTAGTTGGCACGGGCGCGCTGATGGGGATGGGCGCGTCGCCGCTCGGGCTCGGCACCACGGTCTTATTGCTGGCGGCGCTGGGAGGACTCTCGGCGCATTACGCGATTCGCGCGCAAGCGCACCTCGCAGCCATGCGCTCAAGCGCCACGCACAGCGCTGGAGACGCGCGATGATCCCGGCACTCGCACTCTATGGCATCAAAAAACGCTTCGGCTCGACGCAGGTTCTGCGCGGCGTCGATCTCGCGGTCCAGCCCGGCGAACGTCACGCGCTGATCGGACCGAACGGCGCGGGCAAGTCGACGCTCTTCAATCTGATTGCCGGTGGTACCCGGCCGAACGCCGGGCGCATCGATCTGTTCGGCGCCGAGATCACCCGCCTTGCGCCGACCGCGATCGCACGCCGCGGACTCGCGCGCAGCTTCCAGAGCACCAGCGTGTTCGCGCGGCTCAGCGTGTTCGACAATCTGCGCTGCGCGGCACTGCTGGCGGAGCGCGACCGCACGCGATGGTGGCAGCGTTTCAGCGGGTCGCGCACGGTCGACGCGCGTGCCGCACAGGTGCTCGACGCGGTGGGTTTGAGCGCGCGCCGCCAAGTCCTCGCCGGCACGCTCAGCTACGCCGAGCAACGCGCGCTCGATCTGGGCATCGCGCTCGCGGGCGGCGCGCATACCTTGCTGCTCGACGAGCCGACCGCCGGCATGAACCGCGCGGAAGCGGCGCGTGCCATCGAACTGATTCGCGAGACCACGGCGGGCCGTACGCTGCTGATGGTCGAGCACGACATGAACGCGGTGTTCGCGATTGCCGATCGCATTTCCGTTCTCGTGCAGGGGCGCATCATCGCGAGCGGCACGCCGGCGGCAATCCGCGCGGACGCGGCGGTGCGCGCCGCGTATCTCGGCGAAGGGTTCGGCACATGAGTGCCCTGCTCGACATTCGCGGGTTGAACGCGTGGTACGGCGCGAGCCAGGCGCTGCACGGCGTCACGCTGGGCATCGAGGCGGGCGAGGTGCTGGCGCTGGTCGGCCGCAACGGCTCGGGCCGCTCGACGCTCGCACGCGCGATCATGGGCCTCGTGCGCAGCGAAGGTGAACTGCGTTTCGCGGGCCGTGCGCTCGGCGGTCTGCGCACCTTCGAGATCGCGCGTCTCGGGATCGGCTATGTGCCGGAACATCGCGACGTGTTTCCCACGCTGAGCGTCCACGAGAATCTGCAACTCGGTGTCGCGCCAAATGATCGCGGCCGCGCGCCGCGCTTCACCTTCGACGACGCCTACACGCTTTTCCCCGTGCTGCATGAACGCAGGCGCACGCGTGCGGGCGCGCTCTCGGGCGGCGAGCAGCAGATGCTGACGCTTGCGCGGGCGCTGCTGGGCGCCCCCGATCTGCTTGTCATCGACGAACCCGGCGAGGGTCTCGCGAGTCTCGTGATGGAGCAGGTCGCCCGATGCTTGCGGACGCTGCGCGATCGCGGCGTGGCGATGCTGCTGATCGAACAGCGCCTTGTGATCGCACAGGATATTGCCAGTCGCGTCGCGGTGATGGGGCATGGCGAAGTCGTGTTCGACGGCGCGCTCGCGTCGTTCTTGCAGCGGACCGATGTGATGCGGGAATGGCTCGGCGTCGGTTGAGCGCGACGCTTATTGGCTGTGTTTTTATTGCAGCGCCGCATGGCGATGGATGATCGTTTTGCTGTCCTGCTGAATGCATCGTGCGCGCGGCGCTTGAATCGCACCGATCATGCCGTTTGAATCCCATCTGCCGGCGCGCCGCTCAGGCCGCGTGCATGCGGATTTCCCATGACTCGCCGCGGCGATTCAAACGCTTGATCGTTTGGTGAGCGTCCTCCAGAAATCTTGTCGGCAGCGCGCTGACAAATAATGACAATCGGGTAAAAGACGCGCGACGGCGGCTTGCTGTTTAAAGCCCGCGTATGCGCGACTCACCATGCCGTGCCCGGGGCGCGAGAGATGCGTCGAGGCTTCAGGAGGAGACATCATGAGAGACGGACGCGTATTGGATGAGGTATCGGCGCATGATCCGCTGCCGCTAGATTCGCGAGATTCAGAACCGAAGCGCGCCTGGCGCCCGCCGATCAGCGCGGGTGCCGCGCTGTTGACGGCCGCGTTGCTGATGTCAGCCTGCGCCGAGGCCAGTTCGACTACCGGCGATGCGGCATCCGCGCCGTCAAATGCGGCGAACAGGGCGGCCGATGCGGCGGGCGACAAAGTCAGCAGCGGCGACAGTCGGGCAAATGCGAACGCCAACGCCAACGCCTCGCCGGCCGCCGCTTCCGCCGCCCAACCCGCAGCGCTCGCCGCCCAACCCGCTTTTTCAGCACGTCCGGCCCTCGAACTCGCCAAGGCCAAACAACTGGCCGCCGAACAAAGCGTCGCGGCGCGCGTGCCATCCGCGAGCGGCATGACCGAAAAGCGCAGCCGTCCGCTGACGCTGCGCGATTCCGGCATCGACGGCGCGCTGATGTTTGCACGCGACGTGGACTTCCGCGTGACCGGCGACATCGGCTTCATGATTCACGACATGGCGGCGACACTGACTCCGGTGCGTCCCGGTCAGCCGATCGTATTCGACGATCCGACCAGCGTGACGATCAACGTTCACCGCGGCCATGTCACGCTCGACAGCGCCAAACTCACGGCGATCTTCAATCGCTACCTGTTCCAGTATCAGGGCTCGCCGCTGCGCAATATGCGCGTCGTGCCGCAGGACGGCGGCAACTTGCGCATTACCGGCGAGATGCATCGCGAGACATGGGTGCCGATCGTGCTGAGCGGATCGCTGTCCATGCGCAACGCCGCCGAGCTGGTGTTTCATGCCGATCATGTCGAAGTGGCCGGCGTCGGCGCAGACAGGCTGATGCAGGCCGCGCACGTGAAGATGGCCGACCTGCTGAAGGTGGACACGCCGATCGCGCGTCTGGATGGTGACGACGTCGTGATGCAGGTGGCCAAACTGACGCCGCCGCCCGCGTTGCATATGACGATCACGCAGATCGAGACCAGCGCCTCGGGCGTGCGCTTCGCGCTCGACGACGGCAGCGTGCCCAACATTGTCTGGCCCGCGACGATGCCCGCACGCGGCATGCTGGTGGAGGGCGGCGACGTCAAATTCATGCGCTCGATGCCGATGAACATCGACATGGCGCTCACGCCGATCGACAACAAAGCGCCGTTCGTGCTGGACCTGTATCACTACCGCGATCAGATGGCGGCCGGCTATTTCACCTTCGACGAAGCGGGCGCGCTGGACGTGCATCTGCCTTCATACACGACGCTAGCCGGCGCGGACAAAGACAAGGACTCGCCACTGCAAACCGGCAGCGCGAGCGCGCGCTTTAACGACAGCTTCATTCGCGCCCAGCAGGCCGCACTCGCGCAGGCGCGGCTCGTGTGGCAACGCGTGCCGCAGTCTGTGCAAACCGCGTCGGTAGCACGCGCGATTCCGGTTGGTACGCGCGCGGCGTTTTCCGGGCAACGCATGTCGACCCCCCGTTCGGCGTTCAGCGACGAGCGCCATTCGCCGGGCGCCGCGCCGTTGATTCACGTCGAGAACGTTGACTTCTACGTGGCGGGGCGCATCGGTTTTCACGTGCGTTCGCTCGATGCGCAGATGGTGCCGAAAAAGCCGGGGCAACCCGTCGATCTGGACGATCCCGATCAGTACGATATCCATATCATCGGCGGCGACGTCGTGGAGCCGTGGCCCGCAATGGCCGCGCTCTTCAACGACTATCTGCTCGATTACGAGCCGCGCTCGCTGAACGATCTGCAGTTGAAGCCGGTGGATGGCAAGCTCGAAGTGACGGGTGGCATCAAGCTGTGGAATCACTTTCCCGGCGTGTGGCTGCCCACCACGATGAGCGGCACGATCGTCGCCAAAGACGAGCGGCATCTCGTGTATGAACCGACTTCCGTGAAAGTGCTGGGCGTGCCGCAGGCCGGCCTGCTGCGTGCGCTGGATATTCCGCTCGCTTCGCTCACGCCGTTCACGCGCAAGGGTGTCGCGCTAAAGGGCAACGAACTGGTGTTCGATCAGTACACGGTGTTTCCGCCGCCGGTTCTGCAAGGGCGTCTCGCGAGCGCGACAGTCACCGATGAAGGTCTCGTGCTGAAGTTCAAACGCGACGGCAACATCGCCGCCGCGAGGCCGCCTTCGGGCGCGGGCAGGAGCTTCGTATGGATCGAGTCAGGCGACGTGAAGATGTTCAACTCGCTGGTGACGAACACGCGCACGTTCATCAAGGACAGTTCGAATCCCGGCGTGATGAAGTTCGACCTGTACGCTTATCGCAAGGACGTAGCGAAGGGAACGGTGAGAATGGGTGAGGACGGCGGCCTGGATGTCGATCTGGCCGTCAGGAAGTAGCGCGGCCTGTTCGAAGCCCGCGCGATGCCATGTCGATGCATCGCGCAGGCCTTGAATTCAAGCGTCCTTATTGATGATCCACTCATGCGCCGGGTCGTTGCGGAAATGCCAGACCCGCTTGCCGCCCGCCATCACGTTCAGATAATACGAGTCATAGCCGTACGGTACGACCACAGGGTGATACCCGCGCGGCACCATGACGACGTCATGATCTTCCACGGCCATCGACTCGTCGATGTCGCGCATATCCGTGTACACGCGCTGAAACGCAAACCCTTGCGGCGGATCCAGCCGGTGATAGTAAGTCTCTTCGAGTGAGCTTTCCTGCGGGACATTATCGGTGTCGTGCTTATGCGGCGGGTAGCTCGAAGCGTGGCCGCCGGGCGTTCTGACTTCGACCACCAGCAGCGACTCCGCAGGTTCGGTTTGCGGAAGAATATCGCACACGTATCGCGTATTCAGGCCTTTGCCGCGTGTGGAGCGTTTCATCGAAGCGGGCTCGATCAATCTCGCGGGATACTGGCCCTTGGCCGGCGCGCTTGCTACGCCGATCTCGGCATCGCGGCCAGCGCGAACCGTCGCCCGAACGTTCGGCGGCAGATACACCGCATACGGCGCGGCGTCTTCGAACACGCTGTCGCGCGAACCGAGCGAACGCCAGGTGGCGTCCGCTGTTTCGATATCCACCGTGCCGGTGAGCACGACAATACACACTTCACGCGAGGGTTCGTGCACGTGCACGACTTCGCTCGTACCGAGGCGGTAAGCGGCAAATCCCACATACCGCCAGCATGCCGACTCCGGTGTCACTCGTGCGATCGTCTGGCCTTCGCGCTGCGCCTTTACCAATAAACTCATGCCGCCTCCTGCCTGGTCTTGTCAGCCGCGTCGAGCGGCGCATCCACCAACGCGCGCAACGTCTGGTAGCCTTTCCGTGCATACTCGTACGATGGCGCCACGACCGGATCCTGTTCGGCTTCCACCACCAGCCAGCCGCGATAGCCGTGCCGCTTCAATCGTTCGATGATCGCTGGGAAATTCACCGCGCCGTCTCCCGGCACCGTGAAGGCGCCGGCGATGACCGCGTCGAGAAAACTCCAGTTGCGATTGCGCGCGAGCTTCATGACGGCAGGGCGCACGTCTTTGCAATGCACGTGGCAGACCCGCCCGATATGTTTGTCGAGCACGGCGAGCGGATCGCCGCCGGCAAACGTGATGTGTCCCGCGTCGAACAGCAGGCCGACGGCGTCGCCGGTGCGCGACATTAGTTGATCGACATCGGCCGGCGTCTCGACATAAGCGCCCATGTGATGATGGTACGCGAGCCGCACGCCGCGGCTCAGCGTATAGCGCGCGAATTCGTCGACGCGCGCCGCATAGGCGACCCATTGCGCGTCGCTGAAAAAGCGCGGCCGTTGATAAAGCGGTTGCGGTGCGCCCTGAATCGAATCGGCGACCTCGCCGTACACCATCACCGTTGCGCCGTTCTGCACAAGCAACTCCAGGTGTGGGCCGACAGCGGTGATTTCCTCTTCCACGCTGCGCCGCGCGAGCCGCCCGGAATACCAGCCCGATACCAGCGCGAGATCGTATTGCGCGAGCAGCGTCTTCAATGCCTGCGGCTCGCGCGGAAACTTGTTGCCGAGTTCGAAGCCCTGATAGCCAATCTGGCGGCCTTCCGTCAACGCCACCTCGAGCGGCGTTTCGCCGCCGAGCGAAGGCAGATCGTCGTTCATCCACGATAACGGATTGATGCCGATACGTACGTCGAAAGCAGTCATGCGGGCGTCCTCATTCATTGTCGGTGGGGTCGATGTTCCGCGCCGAGCCGGCCGGTTCGGCGCGTGCCGCGAGCTGCGATTCGTATTTCGCACGCGCGTCACGTACGGCGGGGCGCGCTGAGACTTCCGGCACGGCCACTTCCCACCACCAGCCGCCGTCGTCGGTGGTGCGCGCGGCGTCGGTATCGATGCTGATGACGTAAGTGCGATCCGCGGCACGGGCGCGTTGCAAAGCCGTGTCGAGTTCCGCGATATTCGCGACGTGTTCGGCCCGCGCGCCAAGAGCACGCGCATGCGCGGCGAAGTCGATTTTCTGCGCGCCGAGCGGGCCTTGCTTGCAGTCTTCGAGCAGGTTGTTGAACGGCGCACCGCCGCAAGCCTGCTGCAAGCGGTTGATGCAGCCATAGCCGCGATTGTCGAGCACCACCACGATCAGCTTCGCACCGATCATCACCGAGCTCGCGATCTCGCTGTTCATCATCAGATAGCTGCCGTCGCCGACCATCACGATCACTTCGCGCGCGGGTCGGGCGAGCTTCACGCCGAGTCCGCCGGCAATCTCGTAGCCCATGCACGAATAGCCGTACTCCACGTGATACGCGCCCGGTTTGCCGGCGCGCCATAGTTTGTGCAATTCGGCGGGCAGGGTGCCGGCCGCGCAGACGACGATATCGTTCGCCGGCGAACTGGCGCTCGACCGCTGTATCGCGCCGATCACATCGCCCTCGTAAGGCAGCACGGTGTCGCGTTGCGGCGCATGGGTGAGCGTGCTCACCGTATCGCGCCAACTCGCCGCGAGCTTGTGTGCGCGTGCGGTCCAGGTGCGCTCCGCGTGCCAGCCTTGCAGGGGCTCGGCAAGGGCATCGAGCGCCAGCCGCGCGTCGGCTTCGACCACCAGCGCGCGATGCTTGAGACCGTCGAAGGCATTGGCATTGATCGCGACCACCTCGGCTTGCGTGAATAACGTGTTCGAACCGGTGGTGAAGTCCTGCAGGCGGGTGCCGATGGCCAGCACGCAATCGGCGTCGTGTGCGAGCGCGTTCGCGGCGGGCGAGCCCGTCACGCCCAGCGCGCCCACGTTCAATGGATCGTTCCAGGCGAGCGAGCCTTTGCCGGCCTGCGTTTCCGCGACCGGAACGCCGTGCGTGGTCGCGAAACGGTGCAGGGCGTCGGTGGCGTGGCCGTAGAGCACGCCGCCGCCCGCGACGATCAACGGTCGTTTGGCCTGCCGCAAGCGCGCGAAGGCGGCCTCGATTTCGTCGGCGCGCGGCGCGGGCGAATAGAACGTGACGACGCGCGGCTTGAAGAGGTCGATGGGGAAATCCCATGCCTGCGCCTGCACGTCTTGCGGCAACGCGAGCGTGACGGGACCGCACAAGGCGGCGTCAGTCAGCACGCGCACGGCGCGCGGCAGCGCACTGAGCAATTGCGCCGGATGCACGATGCGGTCGAAGTAGCGCGACACCGGTTTGAGCGCGTCGTTGGCGGAGACGCCGCCGTCGTGGAAGTCCTCGACTTGCTGCAACACGGGATCGGGGGCGCGCGAAACGAAGATGTCGCCGGGCAGCAGCAGTACCGGCAAACGGTTCACGTGGGCGAGCGCCGCCGCGGTCACGAGGTTGGTGGCGCCCGGTCCGATCGACGTCGTGACGGCCATCATGCGGCGGCGGAAATGCGCTTTCGCGTAGGCGATCGCGCTGTGCGCCATTGCCTGTTCGTTGTGGGCACGCAGGGTCGGCAGTTCGTCGCGGTGCTGGTACAGCGCTTCGCCGATCCCCGCCACGTTGCCGTGGCCGAAGATGGCGAACACGCCGCCGAACAGCGGCTCGGTGCCGTGGCCGTCCTCGGTCGCGACGCGCTGCGCGGCGAGATAGCGGACCAGCGCCTGCGCGGAGGTCAGGCGCACCGTGCCGCCCGAGCCCGCGCCCGTACGGGCGTGACTGGCGTCGTTGGCGGACGCTGCGTCATGATGCAATACGCGCTGATTCATGCGGCTTGCTCCTGATGGACATGGTTCGGCATGCCAGGTTGCGCGGCGCTCCCGCCACGCGTTGCACGCCAGGAGGCGATCAATGTTTCGAAGGTGCGGCGCACGCGCGCGATCAGTTCGTCGTCGCCGATTTCTCCGGCGAGCCACGCATGACTCGGCTCATGGAAGATGGTGCGCCCGACCGTGAAGCCGCGGCATGTCGCCGATTGCGCCGCCGCGCGGAAACCTTCGTTCAGCTGCTCGACACCCGCCGACAAACCGAGCAGGACCACGCCCCGGCAATAGGGGTCGCGCTCCGCGATCAGCATGTCGATGTTGCGCCATTGCGCGGCGTCCATCGGTTCGAGCTTCCACCATTCGGGGTAGATGCCGATGTTGTAGAGACGCTTCAACGCGCGGTACACAATGTCCGGTGCTTGCGGCAAATGCGCGTGTTTCGGTGGAATCACTTCGAACAGCAGTTCGTGGCCGCTCGCTTGCGTCGCGTCGTAGAGTGCGCGCAATTGCGTTTCCTGTTCGAGGCGCTGTTCGATGGGTTCGTCGGGATGAAACTGCACGAGACACTTGGCGATATGCTCCTGCGGCCACGGGATCAGCGTGGTGCCGATCGAACGGCCATGATCGAACACGAGCGGCACCGAGCCCGGCAGTTCCACCGGCCGGCCGATCCACCAGCCACGGCCAGTGGCCGCGTTCAGCGCGTCCTGGCCGTAACGGTCGTCGATCAGCACGCCAATGCGGTTCTGCAAACCCAACGCGCTCTCGGTTTGCGCGACGGCTTCCACGAACAGACCTTTCAGGCGCGCTATGCGCGCTTCGTCGGCGCCGGTCTGCTGCGCGAGTTCGAAGAACTGGTTGCGGTGGTCGAAGGCGAAACCGAGCACTTCGTCCCACTGTTTGCGGGCCGGCGAGACGCGATGCAGCCGCGCGAGCGCCGCGTCCCGATCCGGGCGGCGCATGCGCTGCGGATCGGCTTTCGCTTCGCGCAGGAAGTAGTCGAGTTCGGCGGGCGTCGGCATGGCGGGCGCGCAGCCGTGCCGCGAGACGACCAGCGCGCCGCTCGCGTTCGCGGCGCGCGCGCACGCTTCGAGCGGTTGATCGCGCAACCAGCCGGAGAGAAAGCCGGAGGCGAATGCGTCGCCCGCGCCGAGCACGTTCAGCACTTCGACTTCCACGCCGCCGTGAATCGGCACGTCGTCGAGCGAGGCGGGCACCTGGCCGTCGATGATCTGGCAGCCCAGCGGCCCGCGCTTGAGTACCAGCGTAGCCGGCGTGACGGCGCGCACCATCGCGAGCGCATCGACCAGTTCGGTCTTACCGCCGGCAATGCGGAATTCCTCCTCGGTGCCGATCACCAGATCGAACAGCGGCAGAATGCGCTGCAAGTGCGCGGTGACGCCTTCGCTCGCCACGAAGCGCGTTTCACCGTCGGCTTTGCCGGTGAGACCCCAAAGCACGGGGCGATAGTCGATATCGAGCACGGTGCGCACCTGGTTGCGGCGTGCGTAATCGAGCGCGCGGCGGCTCGTGCGGTTCACCTGTTCGGTGGAAAAGTGCGTGCCGGTGATCAGCAGCGCTTTCGACGATGCAATGAAAGCCTCGTCGAAATCCGCTTCATCGACCGCCATGTCCGCGCAGTTCTCGCGGTAGAAGATCAGCGGGAACGTGTCGCGGTCTTTCAGGCCGAGCAGCACGAGGGCGGTCAGGCGTTCCCGGTCGATGCGCACGTGGCTGACGTCGCAGCCCTCTTTAGTGAGCTTCTCGGTGAGAAAGCGGCCCATGTGATCGTTGCCGACGCGCGCTAGCATCGACGACGCGAGGCCGAGCCGCGCGCAGCCGAACGCGATATTCGCCGACGATCCGCCGAGATACTTCGCGAAGCTCGACACGTCTTCGAGCCGCGCGCCGACCTGCTGCGCGTACAGATCGACGGCGAGCCGGCCGAGGCAGACGATGTCGCGGCTGCGGCCCGGCGCGAAGCGGCTGGCTACCGGCGCCGGGGCGGACGTGATTGCGCTGGATGTGCTGGAATGATCCATGAAGTTTCCTGAATGGCTGTGCGCGACAGCCGGCGCAGCAGCGCCGGTTCCTCGCGCGAATGAATCAGATCGTCGCGCCTTCGAGTTCGCCGATCATCTTCTGCATCTCGGCGCCGCCGGCCATCATGTCGAGCACCTCGTCCTTGCTGATGGTTTCCTTGGTGAACGTACCGAGCGATTTGCCGCGATTGAGCACCGTGAACGAGTCGCCGATCGGATACGCGTGATGCACGTTGTGCGTGATGAAGATCACTGAAATGCCTTTCGCGCGGGCCTTGTGAATCAGCTTCAGCACGTTGAAGCTCTGCTTCACGCCGAGCGCGGCGGTCGGTTCGTCGAGAATCAGCACGCGCGCGCCGAAATGAATTGCCCGTGCAATCGCGAGACACTGCTTCTCGCCGCCGGACATGGTGCCGATCGGCTGATGCGCGTCGCGCACGTTGATGCCCATTTCGGCGAGCTTGTCGCGCGCGGTGGTGGCGCTGGTTTCGAGATCCATGACGCTCAGGAAACCGAACAGTTTCTTTTGCGGCTCGCGTCCCATGAAGAAGTTGCGTGCCACGGAGAGCAGCGGCACTAATGCCAGATCCTGATAGACGGTGGCGATGCCGAGGTCGAGTGCGTCTTTCGGCGACTCGAACAGCACCGGTTTGCCGTCTACCAGATACTGACCGGAAGACGGCTGATGCACGCCGGCGAGGGTCTTGATCAGCGTCGACTTGCCTGCGCCGTTGTCGCCGAGCAGACAGTGCACTTCGCCGCGTTTCAGCCGCAAGGTCACGCCGCTTAGCGCGATCACCTTGCCGAAGTATTTGTTGACGTTTTCGAGCGCGAGGATCACGTCGTCCTGCGCAGCGCTCGCGCTGTCCACGGCATTCGTGGCGGTATTTGTATCGGACATGGTCGTCTCCCCGTTACGCCTGCGAGACGCGGCGGCGCACATAGTGATTGAACAGCACGGCGATCAGCAGCATCACGCCGAGGAACACGCGGAACCAGTCGGAGCTGACGTTCGTGTACGTAATGCCGATCTGCACGACGCCGAAGATCAACGCGCCGAAGCACGCGCCGACCACCGAACCGTAGCCGCCCGTCAGCAAGGTGCCGCCGATCACCGCGGCGATGATCGCTTCGAACTCTTTCTGCAAGCCCCGGTCGGCCGCGGCCGAGCCGATGTCGCACACTTGCAGCACCGCGAACAGGCACGAGCAGAACGCGGTCAGCACGAACAGCGAAATCTTCACACGGCGCACCGGCACGCCCACGTTCTTGGCGGCATTGGCGTCGCCGCCCACTGCGAGAATCCAGTTGCCGGCGCGTGTTTTCGCCAGCACGAAGGCGCAGACCGCGGCGAGGCCGAGCCACCACAGAATCACCTTCGGAATGCCCGGCACGAGCGCGTGGCCGTTATCGAGCAGGGTGCCGATGCCGTGTTGCGCGAGCATCAGAAAGAGACCGCGCAGCGCGACGCCGTGAAACAGCGTATCCGCGAACCAGTCCTGCTGCGCAAGGTCGCCCACGCCGGAGACGATGGTGCGGTCCGCGAACATGATTGACAGCGCAAGCGTGAGGCCGCGCAAGATGAACAGAAATGCGAGCGTGACGATGAACGAGGGCAGGCGCGTGCGCATGACCAGATAGCCGTTCAGCGCGCCGAGCAGCATGGAGCCGGCAAACGCGAACAGGATGGCGAGAGAAATCGGCCAGTGAAAATAGACCGAAGGAATCGCCACCATCATGCCGGCGAAACCGATCATCGAACCGATCGAGAGATCGAACTCGCCGGCGATCATCAGCAGACACGCGCCCACGGCGAGAATGCCGAGATACGCGGACACCTGCGACCAGTTCATTACGCCGTCGAGGTTGAACATGCCGGAGTTGCCGGCCGTCAGCGCGAAAACGAGAAACACCAGTACCGCGCCGGAAATCGCGGCGAATTCGGGGCGGTTCAGCACATGGCCGAACCTGGATTCCTTGCGCAACCGTTCATCCGAATCGGGCAGCGACGGCGCGGCCTCGGCGGTATTCGTCTTGACGTGCGGTGGGAAGTGTTTGCCGGCTACACCCATGATGTCTCCTTGGAACCCGGTTGTGCCTGCCTTGCACGCAGATGCCTTGCGAGAGCGACAGCCGGTGAAATGCGCGGTGGCGGCGGGCGGCCCGGTATCGAAACGGTGCCCGCCGTGCGCGTGACTAACTAGAGAAAAGAATCAGCGGTACTGCCCTGCGTACTTGATGACCTTGTCGAGGTTTTCCTTGGTGATGAACCCTGGACCTGAACGGATATTCTTCGGACCATAAGACGGCGCGAGGCCATAGGTAGCAAGTCGTGCCTTGAACTTCGGATTCGCTTCGAGAATCTGGCGGATCTTCACCGGGTCGGTGGTGTGCTCTTTCTTCACGATCGCCAGCACGGCCACCGGGATATAGCCTTGCAGATACGGTTGCTGGTCGATCGCGAACTGGATCGTGCCGTTCTGGATGGCTTTGGCGATGTCGTCGGAGAAGTCGAACGTGCAGAAATAGATCTTGCCCGCCAGACCCATTTGCGTGACCGCTTTCAGCGTGGCCGAAGCCGGGGTCGGTCCGAGCGTCAGGATCGCGCCGGTGTTGGGGTGATTGCGCAGATACGCACTGACCTTCGATTGAATTTCGGTCGGGTCCTGGCCGGAGTCGATGGTGGACGACTTGTAGTCGACGCCGATCGCCTCCGCAAAACCGCGGCAACGGTCGAACGACACCGTGTTGGTGGCGAGGTGATTCACGCACAGGAACGACTTCACGCCCGCTGCCTTGGCTTTTTCGCCGGCGGCTTTGCCCGCTACATATTCGGGTTGACCCACATGCATGATCGCGCCGAGTTGCGCGCTCTGTTCCTCCGTGCCGGAATTGATCGTGACGAGCGGGATCTTCTTCGCGGTGACCTTGTTGATCGAGCTTTTCAGCACGTCGAAATCGGCGATGGTGACGATCACGCCGTCGTAGTTGCGCGCGGCGGCCTGTTCGACCAGACGCGCCATATCGGCGATGTCGCCGTTCGGCGGATTGCGGTAGTCGGTCTCGACGTTGAAGTCCTCGTCGGCCTGTTTGATGGCGTTCTTGATGGTGTTCCACCACGAGTCCGAATCCGGCGCGTGGCTGATCAGCACGAAGTGAGCGTCGGCCGCGCGGGCGGCCGAGGCCGCGCCGAATCCCGTCGCCAACGTCAATGCCGTCACCAGAATCCTGAGCGTAGCCTTGCCCTTGCAAAGTCTCATTGTCTCCACCTTTCTCGGTATGTCGTTTTTGAAGGGAGCGTCTGGCCGGCGGCTTTCCATCCGCATACAAGCCGGGTGTTTCCACCACAAGCACCATCGCTCACGACCAAGATTAGGCCATCTTCCAAGGCGTTGCAATGAAAATTTCATTACAAATAAAATTGGAAAATACGTTCCATTTGGCATGGCGCCTGCCTATAATCGGCAGCGTCAGGACGCCGTGCGGCGGCCTTCGCAGGTCGCTGACGCACTGCAATAAAACACCCAAGAGAGAGTCATGGCGGAAGAGAGCACCGAGGAATTGCCAAGCGTCGAAGAATTGATGCAACGCATCGCGGAAAACTACGATGCGTTGCCGCGTCAATTGAAGAATGTCGCGACCTATATCGAACAGCACCGCTCCAGCGTGATGGTGGATCGCACCAGCGACATCGCCGCGAGCTGCGGCGTGCATCCGTCCGCCGTGGTGCGTTTTGCGCAGCGCTTCGGCTTTTCAGGCTTCTCCGATCTGCAGGCCGTATTTCGTCAGGCTTACACCGGGCAAGGCAGTTCGTCGCCGAGTTATCAGCAGCGGATTCGTAAGCTGATCGACGAGAAGCCGGGTGCGTTGTCCGGCGGGTCGGTGGCGCGCGAATTCATTGCGGCCTCGCGTGGTGGTCTCGAAGAACTCGAAGCGGGGCTCGATGACAAGCAGTTCGACGCCGCGGTGAAAATGTTGCAGCAGGCCGACAACATTTACGTGATCGGTGTGCGGCGCTCGTTTCCGGTGGCGAGCTATATCGTCTATGCATTGCAGCACACGCCTAAACGCGTGCATCTGGTGTCCGGTTTCGGCGGCATGTACCGCGAACAGATTCGCAGCGTAAAAAAGGGCGACGTGGTGATTGCGATCAGCTTCGCGCCTTATGGAAAGGAAACGCAGTATTGCCTGCGGGTTGCGCATCATCATCAGGCGAAGACCCTGGTTATTACGGATAGCCAACTATCGCCGCTCGCCCGTTATGCGACCACGCAGCTGTATGTGAAAGAGGGCAGCGCGTTCGCGTTCCGCTCGCTGACCAGCACGATCTGTTTGTGCCAGGCGTTGTTCATCGCGCTTGCGTACAAGCTCGAATTGAATGTTGAAGAATCCAAAGACACTGGAGGATACGATGACTGATGGGGCGAAGACGATCGACGTGGCGGTATTCGGCGCGGGGCGCATCGGCAAGATTCATGCGGCGAATCTCGCGCGGCAGCCGGGCGTGCGGCTCAAGTATGTGGTCGACGTGAATCGCGAGGCCGCTGCGGCGCTTGCCGCCGAGCACGGCGCGCAGGTCGCGGATATCGACGGCGCAATGGGCGATGCCTCGGTCGGCGCGACCGTGATCTGTTCGAGCACGGACACGCATGCGGATCTGATCATGCAATCCGCCGCGCAGAAGAAGCACGTGTTCTGCGAGAAGCCGGTCGATCTGACGCTGGCGCGAGCTCAGGCTTGCGCGGAAGCGGTCGAGCGCGCGGGCGTGGTGTGCATGATCGGTTTTCAGCGGCGTTTCGATCCGACGTTCTCGGCGCTGAAAGCGCGTCTCGATGCCGGCGAGATCGGCACGCCGGAGATGCTGGTGGTGACGAGCCGCGATCCGGGTGCGCCGCCGGTCGACTACATCCGGCATTCGGGTGGCATCTTCAAGGACATGCTGATTCACGACTTCGACATCTTCCGCTGGATTCTCGACGACGAGGCGGACACGCTGCATGCCACCGGCAGTTGTTTGAGCGACCCGGCGATCGCCGAGGCCGGCGATATCGATTCGACCGCGGTGACGATTCGCACGAAGCGCGGCCGCCTGTGCCAGATCAATACCGCCCGCCGTGCCGCGTACGGCTATGACCAGCGCTTCGAAGTGCTGGGCAGCACCGGCATGCTGCAGGCGGGCAATGTGCGGCCCACGGAAGTCACGGCCTATTCAAAAACCGAAGTGTCGAGCGATGTGCCCGAAGCGTTTTTCCTCGAGCGTTATCGGGCCGCTTACGCCCATGAAATCGCGCATTTCTTCGATGCGGTGACGCACGGCAAGCCCGTGCGCACAACGGTGGCAGACGGTCTGAAAGCGCTTGAGCTCGCCGAAGCCGCGAGCCGCTCGTGGCGCGAGAGTCGCGCGGTCAAACTCGGCGAGGCCTCGTGATGACGACGGCTGCGGCACGGCTTCGGGTGGGCGTGATCGGGCTCGGCCGTCTCGGCAAGCGGCACGCGGAGAATCTGGCATATCGCGTGCCGGGCGCGTCGGTCGTGGCGGCTTGCAGTCCGGTGGAGGAGGAGCGCGAGTGGGCGCGTGAAGCGTTGCCCGCGCCGCGTCTGTACGACGATTACGCGGAGTTGCTCACCGATCGCGAAGTGGATGCGGTCTGGTTGGTCACGCCGTCTTCGTTGCATGCGCAGCAGATCATTGGTGCGTTGCGCGCGGGCAAGCATGTGTTCTGCGAGAAGCCCTTGTCGCTGGATCTCGCGGAATGCGAGCGCGTGCTGGCGGAGGCCGCGCGGTATCCGCATCTGCAGGCCACGATCGGGTTCATGCGGCGCTTCGATCCGAGCTATAAGGACGCGTTCGACAAGATTGCAGCGGGGAAGATCGGGCGGCCTTTTCTCGTGCGCTCGCAGACTGCGGATCAGAATGATAGTGACGGGTTTTTTGTGCGCTTTGCGGCGACGTCGGGTGGCATCTTTCTCGATTGCACCGTGCACGATATTGACGTGGCGCGCTGGCTGCTCGGCAAGCCGCGCGCGAAACGGGTGTTTGCAGCGGGTGCGGCGGTGATGCATGAGGGTTTGCGCGAATTCGGCGATGTCGATAACGGCGTGGCGATCTGTGAGTTCGAAGATGGGAAGCTGGCCGTGTTTTACGCATCGCGGACGCAGGCACATGGCAATGATACGCATAGCGAAGTGATGGGTACGGCCGGGGCGCTCGCTATCGGCCATAATCCGCGTGCGAATCGTGTCGAGATTTACGACGCCACGGGCATTCGGAACGAATGCACGGCCAATTTTTTTGATCGGTTCGAGGACGCGTTTTTGTTTGAGGCGCGGGCGTTTGTTGCGGCTGTGCGGGGTGGGGCGACGTCTTCCGCTGCTCAGGCCGGCGCTTCGCTTGCTGATGCATTGGAGGCTACGCGGATTGGGGTGGCGTTGAGGGAGTCGTTGTTGACCGGGCAGGCTGTTACGGTGTAGTGGGGCCCGCGATGCCCGACGTCGGCTCTTCGCCTGCGGTAGAATTAAAGTCTCCGTCCGGCGTCGCGCACGACGCCCCGTCCCCGAAGGTCATCGTCGATGCAAATTCAGATTCACAAGGAAGTCGATGCGCGCGGGCTGATGTGCCCGCTGCCTATTTTGCGCGCCAAGAAGGCGCTCGCCGACATGGAAAGCGGTCAGATTCTCAAGGTGCTGGCCACCGATCCCGGTTCGCAGCGCGATTTCGCCGCGTTCGCGAAGCAGACCGGCAATGAAATCGTCGAAGCCTCGGCACAGGACAAGGTTTTCACGTTCCTGATGAAACGCCGCTGAATCCGGTGCGCCGGCGCGCATTCCAGTCGTGCAATCGCGCGTCCTTGAGCGGCCAAAAAAAAGGCGCTGTGCCCGCGAAAGCAGGGCACAGCGCCTTTCTACTTCAGTTCGACGCTATCGGGAGGCGGGCGTAAAAAAACCGTTCAGCCTTCCAGCACCGGCGAACGCGTGCGCAGATATTCTTCGAAATCCGCAGCCACTTCCGGGTGACGCAGCGCGAATTCAACCGTCGCCTTCAGATAACCCAGCTTGCTGCCGCAGTCGAAACGCGTGCCGTGATACTTGTACGCGAGCACCTGTTCGTCGGCGAGCAGCGATTGAATTGCGTCCGTCAGCTGCAATTCGCCCCCTGCGCCCGGCTTCAGCGCACGCAGATGTTCGAAGATGCGCGGCTTGAGCACATAGCGGCCCACCACGCCGAGATTCGAGGGCGCCACGTTCGGCTCAGGCTTTTCGACGATGCCCGACATCTTGATGATCGAATCTTCCCATTCCTTGCCGTCGACGATACCGTACGACTTGGTTTCCTGCGCCGGGATCTCTTCGACGCCGATCACCGAGCTGTGATAGTGATCGAACACCTCGATCATCTGCGCCATGACAGGCGGCGTGCCGTACAGCAGGTCGTCCGCGAGAATCACGGCAAACGGGTTGTCGCCCACCAGCTTTTCGGCGCACAGCACCGCGTGGCCGAGGCCCAACGCTTCCGGCTGACGCACGTAGAAGCAATCCACATGGCTCGGCTTGATGCTGCGCACGAGTTCCAGCAGCTTGTCCTTGCCGCGTGCCAGCAGCTCAGCCTCGATTTCGTAGGATTTATCGAAGTGGTCCTCGATCGCGCGCTTGCTGCGGCCCGTGACGAAGATCATTTCGGTGATGCCGGCCGCCATCGCCTCTTCGACCGCGTACTGGATCAGCGGCTTGTCGACGATCGGAAGCATCTCTTTCGGGCTTGCCTTCGTGGCAGGGAGGAACCGGGTGCCAAGACCTGCTACCGGAAAAACCGCCTTTGTAACTTTTAGCATGTGATTACCCTGAATCCTCTGGATTAGCTATCGGTCCTTGCCCGCCTCTTAGGGGGCGGGCATGGAGCGTCGATCAGACCGGCAAGCGGGCCAATTGGGCTTTCAGCTTGCCCACCGTGGCTTCGAACTCTGCCAGTCTTTTCTGCTCCTGCTCAACGACTGCCGGCGGCGCCTTTGCAACGAAACTTTCATTCTGCAATTTGCCGTTGCACTTGATGATTTCCGTGCTCAACCGCGCAATCTCCTTCGACAACCGCTCGCGCTCGACTGCCACGTCGATTTCCACCTTCAGCACGAGCTTGTCATTCCCTACGATAGCAATTGGCGCGCCATCTGCCTGCGCATCCAGTGTTGCCTCGTCGGCAATGATCTGCACTTCGGACAAACGTGCCAATGCCTGTGCGTACGGAGCAAAGGTGCGCAGACGCTCCGCGTTGCCGGTAGCGAGCAACGGCACCTTGACCGCCGGCGACAGATTCATTTCGCCGCGCAGATTCCGGCACGCATCGATCACAGCCTTCAGGTCGGCCGCCCATTGCTCAGCGTCTTCATCGATCTTCGACGGTTCGGCAACGGGGTAAGGCTGCACCATGATGGACGCTTCACCCTCGGCCTTGCCTTCGGGATAACGCCCAGCCAACGGCGCTACTTTCTGCCACAGCGCTTCGGTGATGAACGGAATCACCGGATGCGCGAGGCGCAGCACCGTCTCGAGCACGCGCAGCAGTGTGCGGCGCGTGGCGCGCTGCTGGTTCGGCTGACCCGTCTGGATCTGAACCTTGGCGAGTTCGAGATACCAGTCACAGTATTCGTCCCATACGAACTTGTATAGGGCGTTGGCCACATTGTCAAAACGATAGTCGGTGAAACCCTTGGCGATTTCCGCTTCCACCCGTTGCAGACGCGAGACGATCCAGCGGTCCGCTGACGAGAAGTTCAGGTGTCCGTCAGGACCGCATTCGCCGCATTGTTCCGGCTTGCCGAAGCCGCAATCGTGGCCTTCGCAGTTCATCAGCACGAAACGGGTGGCATTCCACAGCTTGTTGCAGAAGTTGCGGTAGCCTTCGCAGCGCGCGAGATCGAAATTGACGTTGCGCCCGAGCGTGGCCATCGAGGCCATCGTGAAGCGCAGTGCGTCGGTGCCGAACGCCGGGATGCCGTCGGGGAATTCCTTACGGGTTTTCTTTTCGATCGACGCGGCCTGCTTCGGGTTCATCAGGCCGGTAGTGCGCTTGGCGACGAGCGAGTCGAGGTCGATGCCGTCGACGATATCGATCGGGTCGAGCGTATTGCCCTTGCTCTTCGACATCTTCTGGCCTTCGGCGTCGCGCACGAGACCGTGCACGTACACCGTGTCGAACGGCACCTTGCCGGTGAAGTGCGTGGTCATCATGACCATGCGCGCGACCCAGAAGA
>Ga0255336_100948_pt1 | contig 28779 bp, 26 predicted proteins | sample MeOH1_35cm_T3_17_FD_189102 | JGI IMG/M metagenome (GOLD analysis project Ga0255336, IMG submission 189102) | Sandy soil microbial communities from University of British Columbia, Vancouver, Canada - MeOH1_35cm_T3_179 | ecosystem: Engineered > Artificial ecosystem > Sand microcosm > Unclassified ...
CGCGTTTATGACCTATCATTGCAACTTTCATAACTTACTCTCCACTTCAAACCTCATGATATATTTTAGCTCCTATAACAAGGCATACATAACCTGCACCAGCAACTACTATTTTTTCTTAGTACCTCACTTAACAAATTAAGTAAATACTAACTCGCATTCTCATCCCCAAACAATACAAAGAACGTATGAAATATTAATTTTATATCAACCCATAGGTTTCTTTCTTTTATATACTTTATATCCAGTTCCATCCACTCTTCAAAACCAATGTTATTTCTTCCGCTAACTTGCCAATAGCACGTTAATCCAGGCCTCACAATTAGCTTTTGCTTTTGATATTCTGTAAACTTTTCTACCTCTCTAGGCAAGTTTGGTCTTGGACCAACCAAGGACATATCTCCCCTTAATACATTAATAAGCTGTGGCGTTTCGTCTATACTTGTAACTCTTATAAATCTGCCCACTCTTGTAATTCTAGGATCTTTTCTTATTTTAAACATTGGACCAGACATTTCATTTTCTTTTTTTAGCTTGTATAGCAAATCTTCAGCATTCTGAACCATAGATCTAAACTTATACATCATGAATACTTTTCCATTTTCCCCCACTCTTGGCTGTGCAAAGATTATAGGTCCCCTTGATCCCAGCTTTATCAATATTGCTGTAATAAGCATTATTGGACTAAGTAATATGAGTCCCACAATAGCGCCAATAATATCCATACACCTTTTTATTAAATAATAATATTGTGATTTTTCAAATTGTGGAGTATACTCCACCGAAAATTTTTCATGAACTAATTCTTCCCCCTGCATTTTAATACCCCCACACCATAAATATAAATTCTATTTATCATCTCCCTATCCCCTTGTGTAAAAAGCCATCAAATAAGCCAAATTAACTGACATAATATCTGTTATAATAAAAAATATTGCCTTCAACTTTTTCAATCTATTCATATTTTTCACCTATTTATTCACCATTCCATACTTATTAGCATAAAGTGCAGCTTCTGTTCTATCACTGATATTTAATTTCTCAAATATGTGATTTATATGTTTTTTAACGGTATGCTCTGTTATAGAAAACTCCTCTGAAATTTTACGATTACTAAGTCCCTTTGCTATTTCACCAAGTATCTCTCTTTCCCTGATAGTCAACAGCTCTAGCTTATTGGTTAGGTAGCTATTTTCATTAACCATATAATCAACAAAACAGGAATCAAAATATTTTTTCCCCCTACTTACCTGATCTATGACATATACTATTTCCTCTTCACTGGATCTTCCTGATATATATCCTTGAACCCCACACTTTAGTGCCTTTACAAAAAGTTTGCTGCTACCACAAAAATCCAATATTATAAATTTAGTATTTATTCCTAAAGCCCTTATCTCATCTAGCAGATTTAATTCTGCTTCACTATCATTATTAGTATTTAGCATAACAACGTCGGCCATTTCTCTTTTAATCATCAGCATTGACTCTTTAATTGTTTCACCAATAAACTGAATCGAAATATTATCATGCTTTGCTATAATTGATACAATTCCTTCTCTAATGACATCATAGTTTGAAATAACTATTATTTTCATAAACTTCTCAATCCTTCTAATAAGTATATTGATGCAAAACTAATTTGATTCATATTCTCACCTACTTTTTACTTTCTTACTTTTCAATGTTGGAACTGTTGCTAGCAATGCTAATACATTTTAAATTGCTATAGCCTTCCACAATGTCTCTTAATTTCATATAACTTTCCGAAATATCATTATTAATCTTTTTCATTGTTACACCTACCTTATTATTTGATAAAAGCCAGTGCTGTCATATTTAATTACTCGTAATTTCTTAATTTAATTAACTCTGTGTACTAAGATATTATACATATTACCATTAATTTACATTTATTCCGTCATACTGTGGTTCTATTTTTTTTCATTAGTATATTAACCCGTGTATTCTTCTTATACTACTTTGGTAGTATATATAGCTTCAACCTAAGTATTAAAAAAATGAATTACAGATAAACAATATGAAAGTTAACTTATGCAGTTAAAAATAGCGAATTTTTGCCGTTTTTCACAGCGCAGATGTTTATAGTTAAGATTATTAAAATTAGATTTCCTATATATGAAAATGATTAAAAAAAGAACTTGTAAATAACAACTTACATTTAGTTGTTATTTACAAGTTCTTTTTTTAAATTACTAATCAAATTCCTATACTACTATCTATTAGTCCATAAGTTCTACTAAGTATCCATATCATAACTTAGGTGTAGCATTTTTATTAACCCAAACACTTATTAATAATTAATCAGCATGCACTCTTACTTATAATTCCACATTCATTGGCATATAGAGCTGCCTGGGTTCTATCCTTTATATTAAGCTTATCAAATATATGATTAATATGTTTTTTCACTGTGTGCTCTGAAATATAAAATTTCTCAGATATCTTATGATTATTCATTCCCTTTCCTATTTCACACAGGATTTCCTTTTCTCTTGTGGTGAGCTGTGATATTGCCTCAGTCTTTAATGGATTTTCATTTACCATACTATCTATAAAGCAAGCATCATAATATTTTTTCCCTCTATAAATCTGGTCAATAATATGTAAAATTTCAATTTCATTGGATTTTCCTATAATATAGCCTTCTACCCCACATTTGATAGCCTTTATAAAGATATTCTTATTATTATTAAAGTCTAATATTATAAATTTACTTTTTAACCCATTTTCCTTCATTTCTTTTATTAGATTTAGTTCTACTGCGTTATCTTCATGCATATCAATTAAAATAATATCTATTTCATTTTCTTTAATTGAAATTATTGCATCCTTTAAGGTTTCAGCAGAAAGCCTAACTTTCATATTATTATACTTTGATAAAATGGAATTTAATCCTTCTCTAATTAATGCGTAATTAGATATTATGACAGCCTTCATAAATAACCACTCCAAACTTATAAATTGGTAACAAAAAACCGATTGATTAAAATCAATCGGTCGGTTGCACTACTAGCTCCCCAAATTCCAAGTGCCCAATTACAGAATTAAGTTCTTAGCTTCCTAAGGTTATTATAAATATTATTTGCTTTTATTTCCATAATTATTGTAACCTAAATTCTTTATAAATATGACACAATATGTTTAGAAATATATTACTAGAAAACTCTGTATACATTTTTATACATATTATTCCAATGTTCTTTTATTATAGCAATTAAAATTTGTCTATACTGCTAATTTTTTTAACATTTCTTTTTAATTATTTCTTACTTATACGATTATTATTAAATCTTGTCAAAATATTTTTCTATATTTTTCCAATTATATATATCATAATGTTATTACAAAGTTAATATATAGTAACAAATATTATTTTAATGGATTTCTCTAAAAGGAGGCCTAAGATATGATTAAATTAATTTGCTCAAGCTGCAGCTCAGTTTGGTATACAGCTAATACAAAGTTGAATCAAAAATGCAGTGATTGCGGTGGTTTGCTAATTGAAGATATTTTGTTAAGCTCTTCTGTAAAAAAAGATAAGAGTGATATTGAAAAAATTTATGAGTCAAAAATAATTGAATTAGAAGATTATTTAAGTGCTACTGTATAATTTATTATTTTACATATAAAAAACATAAGCCTTCCTTTTTGACTTTTTAAAAAGGAAGGCTTATATAAATTATCTTTGATTTACACATAAACATGGTTATAAAGCTAACTGATTTACAAAAACAGCTTAAAAATTATTAAAAAAATTACTCCTGGAACTCCAAAAAAACCTGCTATAAGAGCAGTAGCCCAATTTATACCTATAGCAAAGTGAAAATAAGATCCAATAAAATTAGTTAAAACTAGAAGTATCACTCCTAATACAGCATTTGCTATAAGCTTCATAAATATTTTAATTGGCCAGGAAAATATTTTTACAATTAAAAACAAACCTATTATGGCTAATAAAAAATAGCCCATATATTCCATCCAAATAACCCCCTTTATTTGCCTTAGTATGCTTTATAATTTATTTTATTATATTCTATAATTTTAGAAAATAGTATACTTATTTTAATTGAAGAAATTAGTATTTAAAAATAAGATACCTCAGTAAATTATTCTTTAAAAGTAAAAAAGAGATTTAGTTTTGCAAATTGAAATTAAATCTCTCATTCTCATTAATTATTAAGCTTTTAATAATAGGTTATTTCATTAAGAAAAACAGTCATATCAACCTTTACTCCTGCCTCTTTAGCTTTACTTAATAAATATATAAACTTAGTTCTTGCTGCATCTTCTAAATGAATTGCATAATCTACAAGCGGAGGTGTACTAACCATTTCAAAGTATTGATTGGCCCTTTCCATTTCCTCTCTGGCCTCTTCGATAGCTTCAATAAGCTCCTTATGTTCTCCTGTATATTCAACATTTCTAGCTAAGTAATCTATTATAGCTTTTTTATTCATAATAACCTCCCATGTCGGACAATCTTTTATATTAAAATAATTGCCATAAAACTGGTAAGTTATACATGCATTGAAAATTTTATATAGATAAACCTTTATTTATTGCCTCTTGTATTATCTCATGACAGCACTTGCCTAATGGATTATTCTTCTTGCAATTAGAATTTTTCATAGCTCCTGTTAGCTTTAATACATCCTTCATATTATTAGCCCCATCTTTTATAACTGCATCTATAACTTGTTCCTCCGTTACTTTGCTACAATAACAAACGTATTTAGGACTTGCATCTTTTTTAAACCACATCGGTACTTTTACTTGCTCCTTATTAAAACTGGTACCTGTTTCATTATTAAAGTAAGTAATATCACATTGTTCCTTCATGCATAAATAATAATCTGCAGCTCCAACTGATTCTTTAAAAATATCTATTACTAAATTGCTGACAGTATAGTTTTTAACCTTAATGCCTTTAGATTTACATACTGGGCATAAATTATTTTCCTCCATTGCCTGTGATGCTTCATTTGCACTTTTACAGCAGCATTTATCTAACACTTTATTGCTCAACTTAAATTCCCCTTTCATTACTCCAGAAGAAAATGTTTCTCTGCCTATCATTACATAAATTTTACCTTTTAGTTTATTAATGCTAGCTAATTTATCTACTAAAGCAGTCATTAAACTTGAATCTCCTCCCGTATTATTTCTTAAATCTACAACAAATTTATCTATATTTTTATCAGCTATCTCATTTATAAGTCCATCCGTAAATTTCTGAAAAACCGGATAATTCTCATAGTCTTTATATCCATATCTTTTTGCCACATCTCGATCGATACATACAGTTTATTCTTTACAAGCTTCGCCATGCCTACCTCCTCAGAATTTTATAAGCAATACCTTTTTACATATATATTTAATTGTACCATTTTATTCAAACCGTTACTATTTGTTATTTCATATATAGTTTTTACATAGAATAAAAACAGCAGCAATGACTTTATTATCACCGCTGCCGCATTTTTAACTCATTTCTTACTGCATCCATATCATCTACAATCATCGCTTTAAGCATAGCACTCATCTTTCTAATATATAGCAATTTCATTTTGTCTATTTGTAGTGAAGAATAGGCTTCATTAAATTTTTTTACGTTAGTAAGGTTTATTTGTGGGTGAAAATAATAAAACTAAATTTCTCTTCTTCCTTCTAAGGCTTTGGACAAGGTAATCTCATCAGCGTAGTCTAAATCACCGCCAACTGGAATTCCATGTGCTATTCTTGTAACCTTAACTCCTAAGGGTTTTATAATTTTAGATATAAACATAGCTGTAGCTTCTCCTTCTATATTTGGATTGGTAGCTACTATAACTTCCTTAATATCTCCGTTAAGCCTTGAAATAAGTTCTCTTAATTTGATCTGCTCCGGGCCTCTTCCTGCCATAGGTGAAATGGTACCATGAAGCACATGATATACCCCATTATATTCCTTAACCCTCTCCACGGACATTATGTCCTTTGGCTGCTCTACTACGCAGATTGTACTCTTGTCCCTGCTTGGGTTTCCGCAAATAGCGCAGGGGTCACTATCTGTAAAATTGCCGCAAACTGAGCAGTACTTTATTGTACCTCTTGCTTTAACTAAGGCATCTGCAAAGCCTCGAACTTCATCCTGAGGTAAATTAAGTATATAAAGTGTAAGCCTTTGTGCAGTTTTATAGCCTATACCAGGGAGCTTGGCAAATTCTTCAATAAGTCTTTCTATAGCAATTGGATAAAAATCCATAATATTTTCCTCCGTTATCTCTCTTATATAAATTAAGAATGAAAAATTAAGATCGAAATACTGCTAAGGTCTGAAATAACTCTTCAGCTGTATTTTTTCATTCTTGATTCTTCATTCTTCATTCTTCATTCTTCATTGTTAATTATTAATTATTAATTATTAATTTACTAGAACATTCCTGGTATGTTTAGTCCGCCTGTTAATTTACCCATTTGATTTGCTGTATCTTCTTCAGCTCTTCTAAGAGCAGCATTACAAGCAGTCATTATTAAATCCTGCAGCATTTCTATATCATCTGGATCTAATACCTCTGGATCTATTTTAATATCTACAAGTTGTCTTTTGCCATTTACAACTATAGTTACAGCGCCGCCTCCTGCTTTTTCTTCGTAGGTTTTGCTTTCAAGATTCTTTTGCATATCTTCCATTTGCTGCTGGAATTTTTGAGCTTGTTTCATTAGATTATTCATGTTAGCCCCGCCGCCTAAGCCAGGGAAACCACCTTTTGGCATACTATACCTCCTAAAAATACATTAATTATTGTAAAATTAAACTAACATACATAATAAACATTATATACTTATTGGTCAATTATTTCTACAACTTCCTCACCAAAAGTTTCTTTCAGTATATCTTCTGGTGATTTTACTATCTCTTTTTCATCTACAGTATATTTTATTCTAACTTTTTCTTTTAATACTGAAGAAATCACATCTTCAACTACCTTTTTAATGTCTTCTTTTTCAAGCCTTTGCTTGCTAAATGCATACTGTTTATCAAATTTAACTTCTATAATTCCATCTTTGCAATTAACTACTTCACCAGTACCAAGCAGTGCAGAATTTGCTGCTGTGCTTCTCACCTTCACCATTTCCAGTATATCTCTCCAAGACTTTCTCACCATATCTAAGTTTATGGAAGAGGCTGTATTTTTTTCTTCAAATTGCTCTATCTTATTAACTTCTGCTATTTTAACATCGATTACAGGTGCCTTTTTAACAATTTTTTCTGGTAGAGTCTCACTTGGAGCAACAGCTATTTTACCGCTTTTTAAAGCTTCTTCAAGCTTATTAATCCTCGAAAGAAGTACCTCCTTAGAAGTATCATATTCAATTTTACATAACTTTATAATAGCAAGCTCTAAATATATTCTGCTTTGCTTACTCCATTTTGACTGCTCTTCGGATTCCTGCAGAATTCTTATATTTCTCATAAGCTCTTCTACTCTTATTTTTTGAGCCTGCTCTTTTAAACTTTCTATATTCTCAACAGACATATCCAATATTTCTTCTGGATTTTTACTTATTTTAACCATCATTAAATTTCTCATATGACTGATCATTTCTTTAATAAAGTTATAAATATCCTTGCCGCTAAAAACTATATCATCAACAATTTTCATGGACTTTTCCACATCTTTATCTATAATTGCATCATTTAGCTTTAGCAAGTGATCATTTGTAACAAGTCCAAGCATATTTATTATTTCATCATATTCCACTTTGCCATTGCCCATAGATATTGCCTGATCTAATATACTTAATGCATCTCTCATAGCTCCATCTGACATTCTGGCAATAAGATTTAAGCTTTTATCATCAGCGAAAACGCCTTGTTCCTTAACTATCTTTCTAAGCCTTTGAAAAATTTCTTCGCTTTTTATTCTAGTAAAGTCAAACCTTTGACATCTTGAAAGTATAGTTATAGGAAGCTTTTGAGGATCCGTTGTAGCCAAAATAAAAATTGTTCTGCTGGGGGGCTCCTCTAAGGTTTTAAGAAAGGCATTAACAGCCCCATCAGAAAGCATATGAACTTCATCCATTATATATACCTTGTACTTAGCTTCCCTTGGAGGATACTGAACTTCATCTATAATATCTCTAATATTTGCTACTCCATTATGTGAAGCTGCATCTAGTTCAACAACATCTATTGCAAGGCCTGCATTAATGCTTTTACACATTCTGCACTGATTACAGGGCTCTCCATCCTGTAAATCCAAACAATTTACCGCTTTTGCCATAATCTTAGCAGTGGAGGTTTTCCCTGTTCCCCTTGTGCCGCATAAAAGATATGCATGGGCTATTCTATTGCTTATTATTTGATTCTTTAAGGTTGTAGTTATGTTTTTCTGACCTACCATATCATTGAAATTCTTAGGTCTCCATTCTCTATATAAAGCGGTATATGCCATTTTTCTCACCTCTTTGCCGGCGTTGGGTGTGGCATGTGGCACGGGGACGTTTCTCGTGCCACATGTGCCACGAGAAACGTCCCCGTGCCACATGCCACTCTTAATTTATATTATACCTTAATGTGATATTCTTTAACACATTATAAGCAAAAAAATAAAAAAAGATGCTGTAAGCATCCTTAAATCTAGTTTCAATTATTTATTATAAACCGTGCACCTCGCTTCGACAGCTAGCATATGAGCGTTATCTATACAGTTAGCTCAAACCAGGTTTCCCTACGGCACACGAAAATATTCACTTACCGCTGCTTCCTTCCGGACCTGACGGGGTTCATGAGTTTTCGTTGCGTAGGACCCAATTCTCAACGCCACTTTTATAGACCAGACCCCACACGCTAGAGCCTAAGCGAGGAATTCAATCCTGCTGTAGCGGTTTGCAGGTTACAGGGCACCGCTAGTTCCCCATCTAGCACGGAAAGTTCAACTGGCGGAGAAAGGGGGATTCGAACCCCCGGTAGAGTTTCCCCTACACACGCTTTCCAGGCGTGCTCCTTAAACCACTCGGACATCTCTCCATATACTCATGAAACTAAATTTTTTATTTGTAATCATTAAGTTTATCACTTAACGACAAGTTAGATTATACTATGTATTTTTGTATATTTCAATATATTTTTATATAATTATTAATGGAACCTTTAGCAATATTATTTATTATTGTATAAAAATTATTCAAGGCTTATACTATAGTAGTAACCTTTTGTAGTAAACCTTGTTATAAACTCAACTTTATGTCAAAATGGAAGAAAAACTTATTAAATGCAAGATAATATGGTTTAATTTAAAAATTCGCCCAATAATACCATTTGATAAGATATAATATTCTATGTATAATAAAATTCGTCGGTTAGATAAATAAATTGCATGGGCGCATAGCTCAGCTGGGAGAGCATCTGCCTTACAAGCAGAGGGTCACAGGTTCGATCCCTGTTGTGCCCACCATTAAATTTAATATGCTGGCATGGCTCAACGGTAGAGCAGCTGACTTGTAATCAGCAGGTTGTAGGTTCGATTCCTATTGCCAGCTCCATTTTTGGAGGAATTCCCGAGTGGCTAAAGGGGGCAGACTGTAAATCTGTTGTCATCGACTTCGATGGTTCGAATCCATCTTCCTCCACCAAAAGACATACATAAGTATGTCTTTTTTATTTATATGTAAATTTATGTTGTTTAAGTTTAGCTAATTTATTCATATATATAGGAGTTCACAGGCTTATTTATATTTGTAACTTTTTCTACAATAATTAATGGAAGCTTTTCTCTAACCTTGCTATCCTCATTTTCCTTAAAACTTACTACTCCTTCTACCCTTACCCATGTATCTTTATTTAAAACTTTATTATTATTAGTCTTACACAATATGCCTATAACCTGAGAATCAGCAGCACAGCAGTTTATTAATAATCTCGTAATAATGAATTCATTCTTATTAAGTTTATCATTTTTCGTGACATATCCGCTTATTATTATTTTCTTTCCTAAATGCTTATCAATATTTTCACTTAAATCTTCAAAATAATGAATGTAGTTTTTGTCACTAAAGTTAATTACATTTCCACTTATAACTTCATCTTTAGTATGACTATGTCTTCCTATATTTTCAGTGCTGCTTGAGCTTACAAAGGTAATACCCTTTTTCTCAGCTATTTCAGAATTTAACCCTCCTGGAGCAATAAATATTCCTATGATTAAAACTATAATAAAAAGTACATAGCCTTTCTTAAATTTAATTCTTGTCTTAACTGTAAATACATTAAAAAATTGCAGCATTGTAAGTTCTCCAAAAACTATTAAGGAAAAGGCAGAGTACTTAGCAAGCTTTGGGTGGACAAACATTGTAATCTTGGTAGTTGAAAGTAAATAATAGATGTAGATGGTAAACATGAGCAAAATCATAAACCATATAAATTCATTTATATTAAATCGCTTCATTTTTTTTGACCCCTTTTTATTAGGAAATACTGTTCTATCAATGCCGCTTATAGATTACTAATTAAAATGCATTTATTATATAGCCTGCTGCAAAACAAAATACAAATATTAAGATTAATAGCTTGACAATAAAACTTTTCTTAAAAGAATAATTTAGCATTAAAGCATTTTTAATGTCTATCATAGGTCCTAAAAGTAAAAAGCCAATTATGCTTCCTAAGGTAAATTGTCCAATAAAGGTACTTGCAATAAAAGCATCTGCTTCAGAGCAAAGGGAAATTAAAAATGCAAAGAGCAGCATAACTATTATAGAATATGTAGAATTCTGTCCTAAATACAGAATCTGTTCTCTAGGCACTACTGCTTGGAATGCAGCTGAAATAAAGGCTCCAAATATAAGAAATTTACCAATATCATAAAGTTCAGTGCTTACATGATAGAGGATTTCCATAAATCTTGAATCCTTCTTTTTATAGCTGTGCTTGTAGCCGCAGGAACAGATATTTTCGTAGCCATCAAAAGAAGGCTTTAAGCAGCTTTTATTCTCCATAGCACCCATTATAGTGCCAATAGTAAGTGCTATAATAAAACCTCCCACACCTCTTAGAAGTACTACATAAGGTCTTCCATGAAAGGCATAATAAGTTGATAAAAGAACAATGGGGTTAACTATTGGCACAGAAAGCATGAAAGCCACAGCCATGTTTATGGGAACTCCCTTTTTTATTAGCCTTTTACCAATAGGAATAACTGCACATTCGCATATAGGGAAAATAAATCCGGAAAGTGAAGCAATGAGTATGCCTAAAAATTTATTTTTAGGCAGCAGTTTTGCTATGGTATTTTCCGATATAAAAACCTGTATTAGCGCTGATATTATAACTCCTAGCAATACAAAAGGAAGTGCCTCAAGTATAATGCTTATAAAAATCACAGAAAAATTTTGTAAAATCCCTGCATTCAATTTTATCTACTCCTAACAGCCTTATTTGTCTGCCTGTTTTTTATTTTTATAAAAACCTTTTTTACTAGTCCTCTATCTATGATTTCTGCTTTTTTTAGTACTTTTTCTAGTTCTCTTAGGTTCTCATTGGTTAAAATAATAGCCCTAGGATTTAATTCTTTTATCTTTTTTAAAATGCTGTTTTTTTCTTTAATGGATATGTTTGTGCAATTATTAATCACTATTAAATTACTATTTATTATAAAAGGTTCTATAAGTTCCTTCATATTATTATAAAAAATAAAGAAAGTAGCTGCTTCTAAAAGATTATAAATTATAGGCTCCCTGCAAGTTTCTACTAAAGATTTATCATTAAAAATAATTAAAATTTCCTGCAAAAGCTTTGTTCCATTATATTCAATAATAATTCTGTGGGGCTTGTAAAAGTCTATCATTTGTTTAAGAAATGCTGCAGTTAGATTTTTAGACATGTCTACTTGTCTTACAATAAGCTTTGACTTAGGTTTGTCTATTTTTTTAATTTCTGTATTACCAATTTCACCTTGAATTATTATAACTACTTCTTCTGATATAAGTGAATTTTCTAATAGCGCATTTATAAAGGTTGTCTTACCAGAGCTTAAAAAACCAGTTACTATTTCAATTTCTGTTTTAATATTCATATACACCTATCTAACAAACAATTTTTTAAGTGCTGCTTTATTTAAATTTAGGCCAATAATGCATACCCTGCCTGAAAAATCTGCCTCCGTGTTTTTCATGTTAAGCTCCTCTGGTACATAATCAAATTGAACCCATTCACCTTTATCTATTTGCACTATTCCTTTTGCTCTTAAAATATTTCCATAAACTTTTTCATTATTTATCTTATCAAAGATACCTTTTATATTTGCTGAGCTGAACCTTTTGGCTGTTTCAAAGCCTAAGCTTTCAAAGGCGCTGCTTTCACCTCTAGTTATTTTAAAAGAAGCGTCTAAACTCGGCCTTTTTAATAAATTTACTTCCTTATGGATGTTTTCTCTTTCATAACCCTCACTTATTTCTATAATCCTTTTTGCTGTTAGATTATCCCAAGGAGTGGTAGCTACAAAGGCTTCCTTATTTAAAGCATCTAATGCTTCCCTTATTGTAACTAATTTCTCAAGACTTACCCTTTGACTTCTGCTGAGCATTATTGTTCTGGTATTTATTATTTGATTTTTATAAAACTCTCCAAAGTTAGATAAATACATATCAAATTTTAAAATATCAACTACAGTAATAATCATATTTATCTTAGAAAATTTTCTTAGTTCCTCACTATTACATACCTTTATTATTTCTGACAGCTTTGCCACTCCTGAGGGTTCTATTATAATTCTATCTAAGCTGTATTTTTCCAAAACCTCTAATAGAGCCTTTTTAAAATCCCCAGTTATGCTGCAGCAAATGCAGCCTGCATTTATTTCCTTTACCTGTACCTTTGTATTTTTTAAAATACTTCCATCGATACCAACTTCACCAAATTCATTTTCAATTACAGCTATTTTTTCTTTATACAGCTCTTCACTTATAAGTTTTTTAATGAGAGTGGTTTTTCCTGCACCTAAAAAACCTGAAATTATATCTATTTTGACCTTCACACTTTTCCTCCTTGTATTCCTTATTGGCACTAAACAATTATTCCATCAATAACAATATACTATTTAATTTTATTTTTAAGATTAAAGATTTATTCTATGGCTGACCATATAACTTATAACTTATTTAATGTTGACAGTATTATGAAAATACTTTATTATTATTGTAAACCGTATATTTCATATAAGTTTACAATAATTAATTTACTGGAGGATTTTAAATGAAATTAAAGACGCGAGATATGATTTTAGTTGCTTTGTTTGCAGCTTTAACAGCCATAGGAGCTTTTATAAGAATCCCTATTCCTTATGTTCCTTTTACTCTTCAATATTTCTTTTGTGCCTTTTCGGGCATATTGCTAGGTTCTAGATTAGGTGCATTATCACAGGCGCTATACGTAGCTATTGGATTATCCGGAATACCAGTGTTCACTCATGGAGGGGGACTATCATATATCTTTCAGCCTACCTTTGGATATTTAATAGGCTTTATTGCTTGCGCATATGTTATTGGAAAGCTTACTGAAAAAATGAAAAGTATTAGTTTCATAAAAAACTATTTAGCAATACTGTCAGGAATGTTTTTTCTCTATTTATTTGGACTTATTCACTTATATTTAATCTTTAATTTTTATTTACTTAAGCCAAAAAGTATTTCCTGGGTATTTTTCTATGGATGCTTAACAGTTATTGGCAGTGACTTTGTACTGAGTGCTTTTATAGCCATGCTTTCTTCTAAAATACTACCAATATTAAGGCGTTCTTCCTTAACTCCAAGCAGAAGCTAGAAAAATAAACCAATAATGTGCATAAAAAAAGTCCCCAGAGGACTTTTTTATTCTTTGTGCAAAGTTACTTCACCGGAAATAACTTTTTCAATTTTTCCATCTTTGTGTTCAATTACAAGCAGCCCTTCATCACTTATATCTACAGCTTTAGCTGCTATTAATTGTCCTCTATTATATAATTTAATTTCTTTTCCAATGAGATAGGAGTTTTTTCTACAAATATCTATGGTGGAACTTAAATTATTATCTAAAATAAATTCTTCATAAAGCTTTTCAAAATGGTTTAATATTGCTGCTGTAAGCTTTTGCCTTGAAAAGTTATGTCCTCCTTCTATTTTTAAAGAAGTAGCTATTTCATTAATATTCTTTGGAAATTCCTCATGGGAAATATTTACATTAACTCCTATTCCTATGACTATATAATTTATTTGATTTAACTCGCTGCTCATTTCTGTTAATATGCCGCAGAGCTTCTTATTATTTAAAATGATATCATTGGGCCATTTAATCTGGGTTTTTATATTAAAGTCCTTCAGTGCTTTATTTACAGCCGCTGCACCTATAAGAGTGATAGTTGATGCATTAATGGGATCAATATTAGGCCTTAAAATAACAGACATCCAAATGCCCTTAAACTTTGGGGAACACCAGTTTCTATCTAGGCGCCCTCTTCCACTTATCTGCTCTTCACTTATTACTATGGTGCCGTCTTCAGCACCTTTTGAAGCTAGTGCCTTAGCCTTTGTGTTTGTGGAATCAATTGTATCAAAATGAATAATATTTCTTCCTATGTATTTTGTATTAAGAAAATCATAAATTTCATAAATAGTTAATAAATCTGGAGAAGAAACTAATTTATATCCGTTTTTTGATATGGAATCAATAAAATAGCCCTCATCTTTTAGTTTATTAATACTTTTCCAGACAGCTGCTCTTGTAACTCCTAGTTCCTCACTTATTTTTTCACCGGAAATAAAGGAGTCCTTACCCTCTTTTAATATGGTTAGTACCTTATCCTTCACATTAATTTCCTTCTTTCATTTTATTGTCTATATTTTATAGTACACATTATACATAGTCAAGGTAATAAACTCCTCAAAAATTAAGCAATTGTTATTGTAGAAAAAAGGGAAATTTGATAATATTATATATATGCAAATCAAACAATTGAATTAAAAAAATATAAGAAAATGATGTATACCTTAAAACAAACTACGCTTTTTAAATAGCATATTAGTATGATTGGAGATATTTTATGGATGCTCATGAATTAGAACGTAATATGGAAGTAATCGCTGATAGTTCTTACATGGAAAAGATAGACAAATTAAATATTTGTGCTGAAAAAATAATAAGGCATACTCCTGTAAAATCTATTGAGTTATCCGATGAAGCTTTAAAGCTTTCAATGCAAATACAGTATAAAAAAGGCGCTGCTAAAAGTCTATTTATCAAGGGAAAGGCTTCATATATATTTGGAAACTCTGAAGAAGCAATCAGTTTTTTAATGGATGCACTTCAGATTACCCAGGATGAAAATTTAAAAGAATATGAAGCTGACGTATTAAATGTTCTAGGAAATGTTAATCTAGATATTTTAAACTATAACTCAGCTTTAGACTATTACATGAAGTCACTTGAAATCATACATCAGGTTGATTATAAAAATAGTGAATGCAGGGTATTAAATAATGTTGGTGAAATCTATAAGGATCTAAAGAATTACGAAGAAGCTCTCAATTACTATCTACAAAGCCTTGGAATTTGTAATTTAATCAGTGACGATAATGTTAAATGTATAGTATTACAAAATATCGGAGAAGTATACTACTATGTAAATGAATTCAACACAGCAAAGGATTTTACAGAGAGGAGTCTGCAGCTTTCACGTAAGGTTAAGGATAAAATGATAGAGGCAGCTTGTCTGCATCAACTTGGTAAAATAAATCTTAAGCAAGATAATTCAGAGGAATCTTTAAGTTTATTTTTAAGAAGCTTAGATATATGCAAAAAGACTAATGAACGTTATTTTATGATTACGGTAATGATAGACATCCATGAATTATTATTGAAAAATAACAATAATAATGAGGCTGTTGAATATTTAGGTAAAGCTCTAAGCATAGCTAATGAAATTAATTCTAAAGAAATGATTATGAAAATAAATTCCTATTTAGCCGAAATCCATGAAAAAATAGGTCAGTTTGATAAGGCACTTTATTATTATAAAAAGTTTCACGACGATGAAAAAAAGGGAATGGACGAAAATGTTGAGCATAAACTAAGAAATATTACTCTCCAGTTTAAAATGGAGCAGTCTCTTCAAGAAAAGGAAATTTACAGGCTTAAAAATGTTGAACTTAAAGAAAAAACAGAAGCATTGGAAAAGAAAACTGCTGAATTATTGGAATTCTATAATAATATGAAAACCATAAGTCAAATTGGACAAGACATTACTTCTACACTAAATTTCGAAAAGATTTTACAGTTAGTATATAAAAGTATAAATAATCTAATGCCGGCTTATACCTTTGGAATAGCTTTATATGACAAAGAAACTGGAACCATCGAATATAATTTATTTATTGAAAACGATAAAAGATATCCTGTATTTACAAACAGCATTGCTAATAAAAGCGGCTGGGCATCCTGGTGTATTGTAAACAAAAAAGAAATACTTATTAATGATGTAGAAAATGAGTACAAGCATTACATTGAAGGTAGAAAAATAACACCTGGTGCTAGAACTCAGTCCTTAATATATTGCCCGCTGATTTTCGAAGATAATGTATTAGGGGTATTAACGGTACAAAGCACAACTAAAAATGCATACTCTCAATATAACCTTGATACCGTAAAAGCCCTTGCTTCCTATATTGCCATTGCCATTAGAAATGCTCAAAAATCAAATGATCTTGAAGAATTAAATGAAAGATTACTTATTCTATCAAACTTAGACGGCCTAACTGAAATACCTAACAGGCGATATTTTGATGAACAGGCGGAAACAGAGTGGAAAAACGCAAAGATAAGTAAGGAGCCTTTTTCAATTATGCTCATTGATGTTGACAGCTTTAAACAATACAACGACAACTATGGGCATCTTGCAGGAGATTACTGCTTAAAGCAAATTGCAAAAACCTTACAAGAAGTATGTAATGAATTTAATGGTTTTGCAGCTAGATATGGTGGCGATGAATTTGCTGCAGTTTTGAAAAATACATCTGCTGAAGCTGCCCTTAATATAGCGAAAACAATGAAAAATACAATTGATGAGTTAAATATAGAACATAAATTTTCTAAGGCAGCATCTCATGTAACCTTGACCTTTGGACTTTGTACCATCATCCCTAATGAAGAAATAACAGTAAGCAATATAGCAGCCTTCGCTGACAAGGCTTTATATGCTGCGAAACAAAAGGGTAGAAATAGAATAGGAGTATATTAAATTGTATTAGGTCTTCTATTTCTTCTAATTTGGTTATTTCTCCTGCTAGATTAACTGGAATGTTTACAGCTTTCTTGTTGGTGATTTGTGCCCAATCTAATTTACAGCAAATATTATAGTAAAATGGCTCTAGCAAAATCTGCTAGAGCCATTGATATTGGCGGAGAGAGTGGGATTTGAACCCACGGAAGAGAATAACCCCTTCGCCTGTTTTCGAGGCAGGTACCATAGACCACTCGGACATCTCTCCATATGATTTACATTATAATTATACTAAATATAATTATATAAATCAATTTTTGTATATTCTATAAATATCTATAATTCATATGTGAAATAATATATCATACAGTAGTATTATTTTACACTGAATGTTTACATAAACACTGAAATAGTAATATAATTATATAATTAGAAGAATTATCATAAGATATATTCTTAAGTAAAAATTACTTAATAAAAGAAAGGAAGATTGATGTATGGATTATAGAGAATCCTATAATGAATGGGTATCAAATACATATTTTGATAAAACAACAAGAGCTGAACTCACTTCCATAGAGAAGGATGAAAAGGAAATAGAAGATAGATTTTATAGAGACTTGGAATTTGGTACTGCTGGCCTAAGAGGAAAACTTGGAGCAGGGACTAATAGAATGAACATCTACATAATTTCCAGAGCTACTCAAGGACTAGCAGACTATATTAAAAGTAAGGGTACGCAATACATGAACAGAGGTGTTGCTATTGCATATGACTGCAGACATTTTTCAAAGGAATTTGCCATGAGAGCTGCACTTGTATTAGCTGCAAACGATATAAAAGCATATTTGTTTGAAAGCCTTAGACCAACTCCACTGCTTTCCTTTACTGTAAGGCATCTAAATACAGCGTCAGGAATAGTTGTTACCGCAAGTCATAACCCAAAAGAATACAATGGCTACAAGGTATATTGGGAGGATGGAGCACAAATAGGTCAGGACCTAGCTGATGCTATTACAGATAAAATATTAAAGATTAAGAACTTTGAGGATATCAAGGTAATGGATGAAAAAGAAGCATTAGAAGCACATCTTTTAAATATTATAGGAAGCGAACTTGATGACATATATGTTTCTAAGGTTAAAGCTCTTGCACTAAGAGAAAATATTGATAAGGATATTAAGGTCGTTTATACTCCACTTAATGGAACTGGCAATATTTTAGTTAGAAGAGTATTAAAAGAGAGAGGCTTTACAAACATCTCAGTAGTTCCAGAGCAGGAGAACCCAGATCCTAATTTTACTACAGCACCATTCCCTAACCCAGAGGATACTAGGGCTTTTGAGTATGCAGAAAAATTAGGTCAAAAGCTTGGAGCTGAGCTTTTGATTGCAACCGACCCTGATTGTGATAGGCTTGCAATAATGGTACGGAATAAAGAAGGAAAATATATTTCCTTTAATGGTAATCAAACTGGAGCAATGCTGGTTAAATATATAGTAGAGGCTAGAAAGGAAGTAGGAAAATTACCTTCAAATGGATTTATAGTAAAATCTATAGTTACTGGTAATTTAGGAAAAGTTATAGCTGAAAAATATGGCATTACAACATTTGAATCCTTAACGGGCTTTAAAAATATTTGTGGCAGGGCAAATGAGCTTGAGAGCACAGGAAATTACAGATTCGTATTTGGTTATGAGGAAAGCATTGGCTATGTAACTGGTGACTTTGTAAAGGATAAGGATGGAGTTATATCTTCAATGATGCTTATAGAAGCTGCTGCTTATTATAAGAAACATGGTAAGAGCCTTATAGATGTTTTAGAGGAAACCTATGAAGAATTTGGATACTTTAGAGAAGCTCAAATTTCATTAGTTTTAGAGGGAATTGAAGGCAGCAGAAGAATAAGCAGAATGATGGAAGTTTATAGAAATGAATATCCTACTGAAATTAAGGATACTAGTGTTGTAGAGTATACTGACTATAAAATAGGAAAAAATATAAGCCTAGTAACTGGCGACGAATTAGAAGTTGATATTCCTGCTTCAAATGTTTTAAAATTTGTTTTGGCTGATGGATCTTGGTATGCTGTAAGACCTTCAGGTACTGAACCAAAAATTAAACTTTACCTATATTCTAAGGCCGAAACCGAAAAGGCAGCAGAAGAAAAAATAGCTGCAATGAAGGAAATAGTTCTAGGAAAGTTACAATCTGTAGAATAATCTACTTTTATTATCTCTTAGACATAAAAAACTCCTTAAGTATATTACTGCATTGTTCATTATACATCCATTCAATTTGAACATTGTAATTTAAGTTTGGATTATCTAATACATTTATTACAGAACCACAGGCCCCTGCTGTAGGATCAAAGGTGCCTATATAAAGCTTGCTTATCCTGGCCTGAGCTATGGCAGAAGCGCACATAGCGCAGGGTTCTAAAGTAACATACATTTCACTGCCTGTGAGTCTCCAATTATTAAGAGACTCACAAGCTTTTTTTATTGCCAGGATTTCAGCATGAGCAGTAGGATCCTTTAAAACTTCTTTAAGATTATAAGCACTTGCCACAATTTCATTATTTTTAACTATAACTGCACCTACAGGAACTTCTTTAATATATAGAGCTTTCTTAGCCTCTTTTAAAGCTTCACCCATAAAAAATTCTTTCATATTAAACCACCATTAAAATTAATTAAATGTTTAATTCCTATTCTTACATAAACATCTTTCTATTTCAAGATTATTTTACAATCACTAGTATACAAATATAAATAAAAGCCTTTGGCCTCATACTTGAAAGACATTATCTTTTGGGCTAATTCATGTAATTATACTATGCTCAAGGTCAAAGAACATATCAAATTGTCATATTTCTATGATTTCTCCATTATAATATGTTAGTAATAATTAACAGGAGTTTTCTGTTTTATGATAATTAATGACATTCAAACTGTGTCCCATAATCCAACTAATGCTCAAAGACATGAAATGTTAAAAAACTCTTTAAAAAAGGCAGGGAGATCAGAGGATTTTAATAACATAATAGAACTACTAAGCCCACCTCAGGATATTTTAGATTATGCTCCGCAAGGTATGCTTAATGGAGTAAAAATAGGCATTATAGGTGGAGGGCTTGCAGGACTTTCAAGTGCCTTTGAACTTCGAAAACTTGGTGCAGATATAACTATTTTTGATGCATTAACTGATAGAGTCGGCGGAAGGGTTTATACAAATTATTTTGATAAGGAAAAGAAGTACTATGGAGAACTTGGAGCAATAAGAATTCCAGTAGTTCATGAGACTACCTGGCATTATATTAATAAATTTAAGCTTAATACAAAGCCTTTTATACAGGAAAACCCCAATGCCTTTGTTTATGCTCATAATACAAGAATTAGAAATGATGCAGCAGGAAAAAATGTTACGGAAAAGCTTTATCCAAAATATAACTTAACTGAAAGAGAAAAAAATATATCTTGGCCTACCTTATATAATTATGCCATTAATGAACCACTGTTGAAACTTCCTCCAAGTATAAGAAAAGAGATTTTGAAAATACTTCCTAAATATACTCCTCCCTATTCTGATTTGATTAACATGAACTTTCGCCAAGTGTTTGAAATGCTTGGTTTAAGTCAGGATGCTATAAATTTAATTTCAAGTGTTGACTCACTTACAGGAGCATTCCTTTATATTAGCCATTCTGAATTATTATCAGAAATGTACCCACTTGATTTTTCAACCTTATACAGAGTTGAAGGTGGAAATTCAAATCTTCCACTAGCCTTTTATAAATCATTAATCTCAAATCAGCCTTCAGAATATGAAAATATACCAAATCACCTTTTAGGTAAGGTGGCATTTAAGTCAGGCCACTATGTTAATGGAATATATAAATTTAATAAAAATAATAAAGTAATCATAAAATATAGAACCAGACAAGTTTCTCAGGATTTAATAGAATCCTTTGATTATGTAATCTGTGCTATTCCTTATTCTACCTTAAGGCTCCTTGATATTAAGCCTCTATTTAGCAATAGAAAGATGCAGGCAATTAGGGAATTTAATTATGTAAATTCTCAAAGAACACTTCTTTTATGTAATAGACGATTTTGGGAAGAGGATACAGACTATGGAAGAATTAATGGCGGAATTTCTAATACTGACCTGCCAATTCAATGTATAATTTACCCCTCAGATCATGTTTTATGTAATGAAGCTAATAAATATTCATCAAAAGAGCCCGGTGTACTTGTGGCATCCTACAATTTAAATTTAGATGCTGTAAGGCTTGAAAGTACAAGTAAAGAACGAAGAAAGGAACTGATAAAAGAGCAGGTTGAAGAGGTCCATGGCCTTCCTAAGGGATATTTGGACCATATAGCTGAAAAATATAAAACTATTAATTGGAATAATGAGCAGTGGTTTAGAGGAGCCTTTTCAATGACACTGCCAGCACAAAAGTCTATTTTCTTGCATGATATTTTAAAACCAGAATATAATAATAAAGTATTTTTTGCTGGAGAACATGCATCTACAACACATGCTTGGATGCAGGGTGCTTTATACAGCGGCAAACTGGCAGCAAATACTCTTGCATATAATTATAATTTAGAAAAACATCACAGTTAAGAATTTCTCTTTGAATGATAAATAACTTTATTTTAAACTACCACTTCATTCTACACCCATCAAATCTAAAAAGTGAGATGTTTAAATTCTATAAACATCTCACTTATCATGATAAATAAGTTTATCAAAAATACCCACATCGTTTCTTTATATGTAATGACCTTTTTGAAAGATAACCGTATAAATCTTCATCCGCTTTTTTCTTATATTTTTCCTTATTTCTTTTCTTGTTTTTCTGATATTGAAGTGCAAGTAATTTGAATTCTTCTAAATTTAATGAATTTTCCAATATTATCACCTCAATATAACTATATCACTATAATTGTTATTTTACATTAAGAAAATGTAAATCCTTGTTTACGTTCTTTGTACCTTACTAACTTTCCCAAAATAAAATAGCAGCCGGTTAGAATACTAACCAACTGCTATAAGGATGGGGTAACTTTAATTGTTTTACTGCTACATATATATATTAACTGCAAATTATGTCAGTTTTGTGACAATAATAAATACTAACTGTTAATTACTTTTAAATAATTTGAAAATATATGATTGAAACCTTGCTTTTCTATTGTATTTTATGCTGTTTTAAAGTTGTTTTTCACATCAATAGTACCCAATTTCCTTTCAGTACCCCTTATATTAAAAAAAGTGAAACATCTCAATCCCTTGAAACATCCCACTTTTTATGGTGTGCGTAAGAGGATTCGAACCTCCGGCCTGCGGTTTAGGAAACCGTCGCTCTATCCTGCTGAGCTATACACACAGATTATTAATTCACCCTAACATTCTATTACATCTTCTTTTTATTGTCAATAGTAATTCCTATATTTTGGATATATTAGATTAAACATTACCTAAAATCAAATAAACACCGCCCCAAAATATATTGTATCAAGTATCTACATACTATTTTGGGGCAGCCGGTTATTTATATTATGCTATCTTAATATCTTGATTTGCCTGTCTGAATTTTTCTTGAGCTATATCTGCATGGCCTTTTAATAATACTGAAATTAATAAGAATACTACCATTATGCCCAAAAGTACCGCTGTGTCCTTTGTAAATACCGCGTAATCTAATCCTGCAATTACCTCTCTTAAGCCGGATGTGGCATAAGTAAATGGCATAAACGGATTAATAACCTTGAAGAATTTTGGTACAACCTCTAATGGGAAGGTACCTGCACTAGCTGTCAGCTGAAGGATTAATAAAACAATAGATAATAGTCTTCCAGCCTGACCTAGAAGGAAAATTAAACTTTGCATTATTGCAATAAATACAAAAGATAAGATAATATTAAATAGGAAATATAGCGGTATATTATTTGGTCTTAGTCCAAGTACTATAACTATTGCACTTGCAAGAACAGCTTGAATAATACCTATATATCCGTAGGATAAAAATTTTCCTAATACTATTGAAGCTGGGCTTGCATCAATATCATCGTCTACTTTATCTGTAATAACAAAGAACATAAGTAAAGCTCCAACCCATAAGGATAGTGGGATAAAATATGGTGCAAAGCCAGTTCCATAGTTTTTAACTGGATTTACTGGTGCTTCGTTTATTGTTAATGGCTCTGAAACAAATTTTGCCATAGTGTTACTGCTATTTATAAGATTTTTATTTATCTTATCTGATCCATCCTTTAGCTTATCGCTTAATTCCTTTGAACCATCATAAAGCTTAGTAACTCCATCCTGAAGTTCTGGAACATTACCATTTAAAGTACTAAGTCCATCCTTTAATTGGCTTCCACCAATAGCTAATTGCTTTGCTCCCTCTGAAAGCTGATTTGCTCCAGTGGCTGCAGCAGCCATTCCAGGCGCTAATTGTGCTGTTCCTTTTTTTATTTGATTTATTCCTGAAAGTGCACTTTGCTGCCCCTGAGAACCTACATTTACAGCACTATTTAATTGTGCTACAGCACTTGCTAGACTTGGGCTAGTACTGCTGCCAATATTAACTCCATTATTAATTGCAGTTATTCCAGCTACTAAGCTTGGATGCATTGCATCTGTACCTACATTAACCTTTGTATTTAATGTTTTGATAGCCGCTCCTAAACCCTTACTTTGATCCGAGTTTGTTATTCCATCATTTAGAGTATACATAGCATCAAAAAACGTAGGAGTTTTATTAAGTGAGCTATAATTTGACGCAGCAGGATTTACACTTGTACTCATAGTTTGAACAAGGCCTAATAATATTTTATTTGCATTAGCTGCATCTCCACTAGCTGCAAGCATTTGTGCCTGTTTAACCATACTAACAATTTGAGTATTATAAGCAGTATATGCCTGACTCATCCCACTTACTAAGTTTGGATGTAATGGATCAGTACTTGTATTTACTTTAGTATTTAAAGCAGCTACTGCTGAACCTAATCCTTTAGTAGTATCTGCATTTGTTATTCCATCATATACGGACTTTACACCTGTTGATAAACTAATACTTGCTGCTGTGTCCTTATTTACTGCTGAATTTAATTGAGATAATCCAGCACCAACTTGATTTAATCCAACTTGTAGTTTCGCAGCGCCATCATCTAGTGCCTTTGCTCCATCTTTTGCTGTTACTAGATTTGCAGCTAAAGTAGATGTTCCGTTATTTAAGTCATTTAACCCGCTGTTTAAATCACTTGAACCTTTATAAAGCTTACTTACACCATTAGTTAAATCAGGAACCTTGTCATTTAACTTTCCTACTCCATCATAGAGATCTTTACTGCCATCAGATGCTTTCTGCATTCCGTCTTTAACATCGTAAAGATTATCAAAGGTTACTTTTGTATATTCATTAACTATATTCTTGGTCAGCTCAGCCTTAATTTCTACTTCAACCTTGCTGTTAACCTGGGCTGCGAGAAAGTTTCTTTTTTCATTTGCAACGTAGGTTATTTCTGCCTGTTTAGGCGTACCATTTTTAGCACTTAGTACATTTTCTGAAAAGTCTTCAGGAACTACAAACATTGCATAATATTTGCTTCCTTTTACACCGGCTTCACCGTCTTCTTTAGAAACAAACCTCCAGCCTAATTTATTATTATCTTTAAGGTTTTCCACTAAGTCTTTCCCGTAGTTTACATCTTTTCCATCCTTTGTACTCCCCTTATCCAAATTAACCACTGCTACCGGCATGTCGGCTAATCTGCTATAAGGATCCCAAAAAGCATAGAGATAAAGTAAACTATATAAAAGAGGCACTATAATAATTGCGATTACAGATACTTTTAAGAATCTGTTTTTAAAAATACTAACAATATCTCTTTTTGCGATTTTAATAAAGTTCATCGTATCACCCCTTTATTTTATACTGACTGTCCAGTATATACCGACTGGTCAGTTATAGTTATAACTCATTTTTATGTCTTTGTCAATAGGTTTTATAAATTTATAAAACAATAAAAATAAATATAAAAAAATAGAAAATACTGAGACTTTTCGTCTATTGTATCTTCTATTTATAAGATTTATATAAATAAATTTTTATTTCTTGAGTCTTTCATTTTTTAATAAATTTATTCACCCTAACGCAATAAAATAAATAACTATCTTATTTGAACTTCTATTCCATGAAGCACATATGCCATAACCTTTTCTGTAATTGCATCAATAGTACTTTTACCATCATTAATAAGCTCATAAACTGCAGTTGAACAAAGTGCTCCAAAGAAGGTATAGGCCATAAAATAAGGATCATCCTTATTTATAACACCATCTTCCATAGCCTGTTTTAAATAAATTTCTATTTTACAGATATATTTCTTAATAAAGTCTCTAAGCTCTAGCTGCCTTATCTCCTGGCCCCACAGCTGGCTCATAACAACTTTAAAAAAATCTCTTTTTTCATAAACCATTTTTAATTGATGCTTGCAAATTGCCTTTAGCTTATCTAAGGAGCTGCTTTCTTTTAAAGCAGCCACATCTAATTCCTCACTTATTAGTTCCATACCTTCTGTAATAATATATTTAAATAACTCCTCTTTACTTTTAAAATGATAGTAGAGAGTTCCCTTAGCCACTCCAGCGTCTTGAGCTATATCATCCATAGTAGCACTGTCATAGCCACTTATAGAAAATATTCTAATGGCTGCTTCAAATATATCCCTTTTAGTTTTACTCATCATAATTAATCACTCCAAATTTGTTTTTAAGTATATTAATATATTATTGACCAGTCAGTATTAATTTGGTTGTTCAGATTAATTTTATGTAATTTTCTGCGACTTGTCAAACATCATGGCTAAGAAATGTGTTTTATGATAAAATAATATACAATATAATAATAAAAAGAAATATAATATAAAACTTCGGAGTGAAATTACTATGATAAAATATTACAATAGAAAAAATAAAAGCTATGATATTGAAAAGGTAGCTGGAGATAAATATTTAAATTGGATATATTCTTCTCCAATTGGAATGAAGCTATTAGAATTAGTGGTAAAGAAGAAGCTTTTTTCAGGTGTCTACGGCTGGTATGTAGATAGAAAGTCCAGCAAAAAAAAGATAAACAGCTTTATAAGAGAATTTAACTTAGATTCTTCAAGCTTTGAAAAGGATACTAAGGATTTTCAATCCTTTAATGATTTTTTCTATAGAAAGTTAAAGAAGGAAGCACGTCCAATTGATATGGAAAGTAATGCTTTAATTTCCCTTGGGGATGGTAAGCTATTAGCCTACGAAAATATAGATTTAGATAAATTAGTTCAGGTTAAAGGCTTTACTTACAGCCTAAAAGAACTAATACAAGATGACTATGCTGCTTCAAAATATGAAGGTGGGACCTGTTTAATCTTAAGATTATGTCCTACTGATTATCATCGCTTTCATTTTGTAGACAGCGGTATATGCAGCAAAGAAGTAAAAATTAAAGGTGCCTATTACTCTGTAAATCCTATCGCCCTAGATAAGGTACAAAAGCTATTTTGTGAAAATAAAAGAGAATGGAGCATACTCCATTCTGATAATTTTAAAGATGTTTTATATGTAGAAGTTGGGGCTACCTGCGTTGGCTCAATTATACAAAGCTATAAACCTGATAAAAGGGTACAAAAGGGAGAGGAAAAGGGGTACTTTAAATTTGGCGGCTCTACTGTAATATTATTTTTTGAACCAAACGCCATAAAAATTGATGATGAAATAATTAAGCAAACAAACATTGGTTATGAGACCTATGTTCTTATGGGTGAGAAAATAGGGAATAAACTTTAAACTTTTACCTTATAAATTTAAACTATTTCCGTTTATTTTCAGCCATTCCTTGCATTTTAAATAGTTTGGAAAAAATTTTTCAACTAATGCCCAAAACTCCTTAGAATGATTTAAGTAAACCAGGTGGCACATCTCATGTACAATGACATAATCTATTATTTCAATAGGAGCCATTATAATCCTATAGTTTAGATTTATATTTCCCTTTGAGGAACAACTGCCCCATCTAGATTTTTGATCCTTTATTGCAATTCTTTTAGGACTTACTTTTAGAATATTAGAATAATAACTTACCCTCTCCTGAAAAACTTTTCTAGCTTGCAACTTGTACCAATTAATCAATAATTGTTTAGTATTATTTAATTTATCTTCTTCTGATAACCTTTCTGGAATGTATATGTTAAAGTTACTTTTATCAAATATTATTTTTACGGAATTGTGCTTTACATTATGAATGTTTAAATTGTACCTATTACCTAGAAATAAAATGTACTCCTTAAAATCTATCTTTTCTTTTCTTTTAGTTTCTATTAATCTTAGTTTTTCTGATATCCAAATTTCTTTTTCTTTTATTATTTCTTTTATTTTTGCATCGCTAATAAAAAGTGGAGCACTTATGCTAATTTCATAGCCCTCTGAAATTTTAATACTAATTGTTTTGCGTTTTTTTCTAGTTATATTTACATTTACTTCTCTATTATCTATTATAGCTTTCATGAATTATATCACTTTCTTTATTTATTTTAGGTTTTATTTATGCCATCTAAAATATTATAATATAGATTCATATAATTATCATTAAATGCACAACATATTATTGAGGTGATAGTTATGGATAAAAATAAACTTGAAAATAATAACGAAAAAATACACAGAACTAAACACAATGTTCCCAATGGATACATCGATATTAACAGTATGATATATGAAATGCATGGAGTGCTTTCTACGGATGCTTATGCAGAAATCAGCAAGCAGCATAAATTCATTTGACAATACAATATTTATTGCAATACTTCCATTAAAAAAATGGACTACTTATCATAGTCCATTTTACATAAATATTTAATAATATTATTTACCAGCTAATTTTCTGGTGTCCGTACAATGATGTTCCCGTCCTGCACCTCTACTTTTACCTTTGTTTTTCCTCTTACTCCAAGTATGTCCAAGCAGCCCTTAGGTATCTGAAGTCTTCCATGTTGATCCATAACTATAAGTTCTTCATGAGTTTCAGCCTTTGCTTTCTTTTGCTGCTCCAAATCAGTACTCACAAGCTCGTCCATCTCCTGCTTGTAGGATTTCTTCATAATGAATTCACTGCTGGTGCGTCCATCTCTTATGGCAACAACTCTGTTTACCTGCTTTGAAAGGTTACTATCGTGCGTAACGATAATTATGGTTACCCCAAGACTTTTATTTATATCCCTGAACACATCAAGCACCTGAGCAGAAGTTTTTGTATCTAATGCTCCCGTTGGCTCATCTGCCAAAAGCAGTTTTGGACTATTTGCCAACGCTATAGCTATGGCAACCCTTTGCTGTTCTCCTCCAGAAAGTTCATATAGCTTGTTATTCTTCCTATGGCTTAATCCAACCATATCTATGAGTTCTAACGCTCTTTCCCGCTTCCTCTTGCCGCTTATAAACATAGGCAATTCTACATTTT
>Ga0255336_100949_pt1 | contig 28763 bp, 27 predicted proteins | sample MeOH1_35cm_T3_17_FD_189102 | JGI IMG/M metagenome (GOLD analysis project Ga0255336, IMG submission 189102) | Sandy soil microbial communities from University of British Columbia, Vancouver, Canada - MeOH1_35cm_T3_179 | ecosystem: Engineered > Artificial ecosystem > Sand microcosm > Unclassified ...
GATCGCTATTTGACGGCGGTCGCGGTGAGTCAAAGTGGTTGGCCTCAGGGTGCCACTACGGCGGTCCTAACGACCGGAGAGAATTATCCGGATGCTTTGAGTGCTGCGCCGCTGGCGGGTAAATATCAGGCACCGCTCCTGCTTGTTGGTCCCTCTGGATTAAGTCCTGAGACAGCCAGTGAATTGAAACGCTTAAATACAAAAAAAGTTTATATTGTGGGTGGTACTGGAGTTATTCCCAGCAGTGTTGAAAGTCAATTATCGTTGATTGGGATCACTTCCACTCGTCTGGCTGGGCAGGATCGCTATGATACGGCTTTAGAGGTCGCTAAAGTGGTGGGCACGACGCAGGGGGTTTTTGTGACCTCAGGTATGAATTTTGCGGATGCTTTATCCGTTGCCCCCATTGCAGCAGGGCAAGGGATGCCTATCCTGCTTGTCCCGAATGATGATCTCACCCAAAATGAGAAAACCTATTTGGCAAAAGCCAAATTGAAGAGGTCAGTCCTTGTCGGTGGAGATGCAGAGATCCCCATGAATATTCAGAATCAGTTTTCAGCACCCGAGCGTATCGATGGAGCTGATGCGTATGAACGCAACGTTGCTCTCCTTAAGTACTTTGGGAATACCTTGAATCAAGATACACTCTATGTGGCGACAGGAGAGAATTTCCCCGATGTTTTGTCTGCCGCAGCGCTCGCACAGCAGAATAAAAATGGTTTAGTCTTAGTGAAGGGCAATCAGATACCGTCCTCAGTGCAAAGTTATCTGGCCACAAAGGTGATCGGCCAATTCACGATTTTCGGAGGAGAAGGAGCGATTTCTGCTGCCACCGAATATGAATTAACAGCCCTGCCTGCTCGTATCTCAGCAGTCGACAATATAACCGTGAAGGTTCAAGAGAAGCAGACCTATAATCTGCCCAAGACAGTCAGTGTCCAAACAAGCCAAGGCAATTGGGAAGAGGTACCGGTGAACTGGAATTTGGCGACGGTATCGACGCAAAAAGCGGGTACCTATCATTATAGCGGGACACTCAGCGGCTATAATGGTTCAGTGGAGCTAACCTTGATTGTTGAGCCGATTCCCAGTAAGGCCGATACATTAACAGCCGAAGTCCTTCAGGGCAGCAGCTATAGCTTACCGGATACTGTGCTGGTGACGATGAGTGATAATAGCGTCCAGACCTTTCCCGTTACGTGGAGTACAAGCCCGTCGGTAAGTATCTTAAATAAAGTAGGAAGCTATACGTTCCAAGGAGCAGTGGAGGGAACGAGTCTCAAGTCGAGTTTTACACTCAAGGTGTCAGAGGATGCGGCGATTATCTTCAAAGATTCGAGATTGGAGTGGGCCGTTAGATTTGAACTGGGTCGGCAATCTTCTCCCCAACCGATCTATCGGAGTGATGTTTTAAATATAACTTCCTTTGAGGCCAAAGGTTCGGGCATCACAGATTTGACCGGTTTGGAAGCGTTTACGAATTTAACCTCCTTAGATTTAAGCAATAATGGGTCTTTAAAGGGGGCAAGCCTTGCTCCGCTGCAGAAGCTGACTAACCTGAAGTCGCTTAATTTAGCCAGTAATAAGTTGGAGCAGATTACCTCCTTGAAAAGTCTTACGACACTCACTTCCCTGGATATCAGCTATAATGTTATTCTGGATTTATCACCCCTCAGAAGCTTAACACGACTGAATACACTCTATTTAAAAGGAAATGCTTCACAGGACTATAGTCCGACTCGCTTGTATTATGATCAGTTAACTCAAAAAGATTTCATCTACGGGTCCTAAACCTTATTGAGTTCGAAAGGGAGGCGCTAACGATGAGTAAGCACAGTAAACTCCATTACAAGATGATGACACTTTTACTTTGTTTATTGGTTTTGACGATGCTGATGCCCAAAACGACCTATGCTTTTGGTACACCCTCAGCCCCTACAGGATTGAGGGCGACGGTGATCAGTACTGATCAAATTAATCTGTCCTGGGACTCGGTGAACGAGGCAACTCAGTATTATCTCTATCGAGCAGATTCCTTCTCCGGGACCTACACTTACATAGGTGCTGTAACGACCACAAGTTATAGTAATACAGGCTTATCACCAGCCACTCCCTACTATTATAAAGTCCAAGCCATCAACAGTGCTGGTGCCAGTTCCTATTCCGCTGAAGCTGGGGCAACGACGTTAGCTTCCTCCTCTACGGCGGGCAGCTCGTCACAAATTCAGAAGAATCGCCTTGCTGGTGAAGATCGCTATAAGACTTCCGCAGCCATTGCCCAATCCGGTTGGAATACTTCCTACTATGCAATCTTAGCCAGCGGCGAGAATTTTCCAGATGCCTTATGCGCTGCTCCTTTAGCTTCAAAGTATAATGCTCCTATCTTGCTTACGTCTAGCGCTCGGTTAGAGGATGCTGCGAAAAATGAACTTGTCCGCCTGAATGTAAAAAAAGTCATGATCATTGGCGGGGAAGGGGTTCTCACGCCGAAGGTGGCCCAAGATATTCAAGCCTTAGGAATTGAGGTAACGCGGCTGGCGGGTCAAGATCGCTATGAAACGTCTTTGCAGGTCGCTAAGGCCATGGGCAATTTTGAGGAAGCTGTCGTTGCTACAGGCGAGGATTTCCCAGATGTCTTGTCGATTGCACCCTTTGCAGCCCAAAAAGGAATGCCGATTCTCCTCACTCCACAAGACAATATATCGAAAAGTCTCAAAGATCTCCTAAATAAAACCGCGCAAAAGACATATGTTTTAGGCGATGCTGGGGTTATCAGCGATACTGTCTTCGGGCAGCTGCCCTCACCCCAACGGTTGAGCGGGACAAATCGCTATGATGCTAATATTGAGATCATCAAAGCGTTTGCCAGTGATCTTGATTTGAGTACCTGCTATATCGCAACCGGAGAAGCTTTTCCGGATGCTTTGTCGGGTGCAGCTTTAGCAGCGTTAAGCAAGTCCCCGGTTATTCTCGTCGGTGATCCTTTGGACTCAGCCACAACCCAATTCATTCAGGATAATTCGTCTGTCGTTAAGAAGGTCATCGCTTTTGGCGGTACCGGTGCTGTGTCCGATCGTTTATTAACGAGTCTTGCTCCAGCCAACGGAACGGACAACAGTGGTTACCTTGTTCCAACCAATGTTGTCGCGACTCCTCTCAGTTCCAGCCAGATCTCCCTCGCATGGAATTCTGTCAGCAGCGCAACTTCCTATAGTATTTCAAGGGCAACAACCTATACTGGAACCTACACCCAAATTGCCACGGTGAACACACCTTATTATACGGATCCCAACCTGTCGTCAGGAACTACATATTACTATAAAGTGCAGGCCGTAAACTCGACAAGTTCAGGTGCCTACTCCAATATTGTTTACGCGACGACTCAATCCGCTTCTACTGTTCTGGGGACGCCTAGCAATCTTGCTGCGACTTCTTTGAGTACCCGTGAGATCGATCTGACCTGGGATACCGTGATGAATGCAGTCTCCTATAATGTCTACAGAACAACTGCTGATTCAGGAGTCTACACGATCATTTCTTCCGTCAATTCCCCTTATTTTGCGGATGACAGTGTAACGTCAGGGAAGACTTATTATTACAAAGTGCAGGCAGCCAACACAACGGGAACGGGTCCTTATTCAACCGTTGTTGCGGCCACGGCTTTGCTAGAAGACAGTGCCCTGGCCATACCGACCAATGTTGTGGCAACAGGTCTGAATGCCAACCAGATATTCCTGTCTTGGAATTCTGTGAGTCAGGCTACCTACTATAATATTTACCGGTCAACTTCGTATTCCGGAACTTACACTAACATTGCTTCGATTGCTTTTCCTTATTACACTGATAGCAGCTTGTCTTCAGGAGTGACGTATTATTATAAAGTGCAGGCGGTGAACAGTACGGGGCCCAGCAATTATTCGAACATTGTGTATGCAATAACCTCTCACTAAGAATATTTAGAAATAGAAGGAGGATTTTTAATGAAAAAAAGATATTCAATTCCCTTTATATGTTTTATCCTGATTTTTTCACTTCTATCCATGAATATACCGGTATTGGCAGATACAGTAGCTTCTACATCAGTAAGCCTAAGTAAAAGTTCAGATGTGCTGACCATTGGCCAAACAGATACTTTAACAGCTACTGTACTTCCCTCAGATGCAACCAATCAAAATATAACCTGGATATCATCAAATCCTGCTGTGGCGAAGGTATTTAACGGACTTGTCATGGCACTTGGTGAAGGAACGGCCTATATTACTGCCTTTAATACGACTGAGAGCAGTAAATATGCAACGTGTCTCGTCATTGTCAAAAAACCGGATTCAGTGATGAGTTTAAATAAAACGACTGATGTTTTGACCGTTGGATCTACAGATACGTTAACAGCAACAATTTCACCAAGTCAAGCTGTAACTTGGACATCCTCAGATACGAATGTCGTGCAAGTATTTAATGGCGTATTAATGGCCCAAAGCGTTGGGACGGCAGTTATTACAGCAACAGCTGCGGATGGCTCGAACAGCGTCACGTGTACGGTGACGGTTAATAATTCCCCGGCCTCTGTCACTTTAAGTAAAACTTCAGATACTTTAGCCGTTGGAGGTGTAGATACCTTAATAGCTAGTGTATCGCCCTCGCTTCCTTCCAATGCCTATTTAATGTGGCTATCCTCAAGTCCCGGCATAGTTTCTGTATCTGGAGGAGTAATTACAGGAGAAAGTTTAGGAAGTGCAGTTATTACAGCAATTGCTTCCGATGGTTCCTGTAGTGCAACTTGTAATGTTACTGTAACAGCGAGTGGTACAAATACGACAAGACTTGGCGGTGCAAACAGATATGAAACTTCAGCTAAAATTGCAGAATATGGTTGGGCAAACGGGTCAGCTTATGCAGTACTAGCAACAGGGAATAATTATCCTGATGCCTTAAGTGCAGCTCCTTTAGCCAAAAAATACAATGCCCCCATTTTACTTACAGATTCAACATTACCTCAAGTTACCTTAGATGAAATCAAACGATTAAACCCAACTCAAATATTTATATGCGGTGGTACTGGTGTTGTGTCTCAGGATATTGAAAATCAACTTAAAAATATGGGAATCAGCACAGAAAGACTTGAAGGGAACGATAGATATGGGACTTCAGCTGCCATAGCTGAAAAATTAGGTGTTACATCAGGAGAACTAATGGTGGCTAACGGCTATGACTGGTCAGATGCCTTATCCGCTTCTTCGATTGCTGCAAAAATGGGAATTCCCATCCTCTTAACAGATAAAGATGTATCCCCTGATGCTATAGATTCATTTATCAGCCAAAGAAATTTTAGTAAAACGTATATATTAGGAAATACAGATTTGATAAGCAATACTGTTGGCAATAAGCTTCCCAATTCAGAGCGAATCGTTGGCAGTAATGAATATGAAAGAAATATTAATATCATCAAAAGATTTGAAAGTAAACTCGATTTGTCGAAAATATGTGTAGCTACAGGAACAGATTTTCCTGATGCTCTTTCGGGTTCAGCCCTTGCAGCAACCTTGTCCTCCACGATAGTTCTTGTGGATAATAATAATCTACAAGCTGTAACCACTCAATATGCAGCTCAATTTCTGACGCAAACTAACAATGTTTATGTATTTGGACTTCAAGGCGCTGTAAGTGACGATGTCATAAGCAAATTATTTACCAAGTAATTTATGAGTTAGCTCATTACTGGTAGATTTACCTGACGTGGAATACAGTCGTAATGCCACCTACTATAATGTCTATAGAGCAACTTCCAGTTCAGGAACGTATACCTTGATAACATCGGTAAGTAATCCCTATTTCTACGATAGCAGCCTATCGTCAGGGACGACGTATACGAAGACAGCTTACATAATACAGCCCTTACAATACTAGGATTGTGAGGGCTGTATTATGTTCAAGAGGATATTATTTGTTGAGAGCATCCAACGCTTGTTGATAAATCGTAAGCGTCAAATTACCGCTTACCTATAAAAGCGGAATTTTCCTTATCCTTTGGAGACTATTCAATCGGCTACGTAGGCTCTCTCTTTTTTAGTGCATATTTTTCATCTTTGTTCTCATTTCAGTAATTGTTAAATATTAATATAAATTGCTACTAATCGATAGCATTATCGGGTATAATAAATGAGGAGGGGATAAATATAGATGATTTCAAAAGAAGAAGTTGTTCAGTTCCTTCAAGAGGTTAAGGGCCTCATTAGAAAAGGGAAATGGGACTTTATCCCTAGAAGGAAGAACCTACTGGGTATAGCTGTTTTTGGTTTAACCATTTCTCAAGCTAAACAAGAAATTCTAAAGCTTAATTATACGGATTATGATCGAGGCCCGTTAAAGGATAACGATAAACCTGGGGAGGTTTGGGAGTTCATTAAAGATATAGACACGCAGGAAGCTTATATAAAGCTTAAGATAGATGTACGAGGTTGTGTCTGCGTCAGCTTTCATCCGTCAAATGGCCCCAAAACGTTTCCTTTTAGATAAAAGTAAGGAGGATTTTCTATGAAAAAATATTGTGATTGTTGCCAAAGTGAGCAAGAAACACAAGTTATCAGTAAGAGAGAGACTCTTCCTGTTCGAGGGGAAGAGTTTGAGACAATTTCTGATATTCGCGTATGTACGATTTGCGGAGAAGAACTCTTCGATGAAGAATTAGATACCGCAAATCTTGAACGGGTATATGAAGCCTACCGGAGAAAACATAATTTTCTCTTCGCCATTGAGATTAAGCAAATTCGTGAGTCCATAGGTTCCGGAAGAACCGTGGCCACGCTTTTGGGATGGAGTCAGGCGACACTGGTGCGTTATGAGGGGGGAGCAATTCCAAGTGCTGCTCACCATGAGCAATTACTCCGTTTAAAGAATGATCCTTCTTATCTCAAGTACCTCTTTGATCTTAATGGCCATAAGCTGAAGGAAAGAGATTGTGAAAGAATTCAAGCAATTATCAATAAGACGGAACTTCCTGATCAGGGACCCGTTGAATATTTGAACAAAATATTTGCTCATTTCTATAACACCGGTATAACGAATGTAGAATTTGATTTTGACAAACTGACGGCTATGGTTCAACTTTTTGCTCAATATAATCATGATTTGGTTAAGACAAAGCTTCAAAAACTTCTTTATTATGCGGATAACCTTAATGTTAAACGTTATGGTTATCCGATTACTGGACTTGCCTTTATTCATCATCATTTTGGGCCAGTACCCGCGCATCATGATTTAATTTATTGGGCACTTCAAACGGTTGGAGCTATTGATGTAAAGCCCTATGATGGCCCCTATGAAGGTGAAATAATTATACCTATTGGTGAATGCGATAAAGAGCTATTTACAGATGAGGAGCTAGATGTAATTTTAACTGTAGCAAATTATTTCAAAGACTTTACGGCAACACGTATATCGGATTTTTCACATAAAGAAAAAGGTTATGTAGAAACTGAACAAAAACAGATCATTCCATTTAGTTATGCGGATTCCTTGACGTTGAATTAATTTAGAGGGGAGGCATATTTCACTTGAGGAGAGGTACCTTTCAAGGGCTTACCAATTGATAGCGTCTGTAATTGTGATAAAATAAAAAGATACCACGCTGTATTCTTCGCTAGCCGAATCTGTCTTGACTCGTTGTGTGGCCTCCACATTCATTCCCCCTTTCATAAATCGTCCTTTACCTTATTATATAACTTCCTGTCTCTTAAATAAAAGGGCTCGTACAATCTTTTTTGGTAATAAATGGTTTCAATATTAATGAAGACTTGGGAAATAAAACGCAAAAAAGTGAAATGGAAGGAGGTGATTCGGGTGAGTGTTCAGTCGATCTCTTCGGTAGGCAATTCCAGCTTTACCAATTCAACGGGTAATTCTAGCGATGTAAATCAGCTGGAAAACCAAATTAGAAAACTACAGCAACAAATAAAGGCAGAGAATCAAAGTAAGGATGACACTAAAATAAAGCAGGCGAAGGTTCAATTACTACAATCTCAAATAGCACAACTACAGGCTCAGGTCCAGCAAACGCAACAAGGAAGTCAAAATGACAGCAATCTACAACAGTCAACTGACCAAAAGAGTACCCAGGAACAAACAGCCTTAGCTAAGAAGAAGGGGAATATCAATTATCTTGCGTAAACCAACAATACAACCCTCGTAATCAGATGATTTGCGAGGGTTGTATTGTTTTCAACGAGAGATTTTCAATTGGATATTATTTGCTGAGAGCATCCAACGCTTGTTGATAAATCGTCTTGGGTTCTAAGTTATTCGACGGGGCACTCCCTTTGGTCGAGTTTGTGCTATTGGCAGAGTCAGTATTGCTTTGGGATGAGCTAGAGTTTGAGGAGGCATTCTGCTGTGGTTTATTACCACTTGGCTTTTGCGTGAGAGCCGTCTTTTGTTGCTCGGTGAAAATAGCGGTAATGGAATCGGCTTTTGCTTGGAGAAAATCGCTGGTCGGATTAGACGTATCAATCAACGCTTGGAGAAGGGGTTTCAGTTGACTTACTTGATCACTGGTAAAGACCGTCTGCGTGTTTTGTTGGAGTCGGGTAATATCCCTAGTTGCTTTAACCGCAGGATTCGACTGGCGTTGCCCTTGATTGGCTTGAGTCGTTTGACTTTGATTTTGTGTTCCTGAAGATGTTTGTTGGGAGCTACAACCTGTTGCGATGACGACAACGAGCAGCAGTAATACGCCGATTAAAGCTACGGGTTTGGGCTTACCTTCTTTTTTAAACATAACTATTCTTCCTCCTGATATCCGAATACCTAAAGTAATTGATGGTGGCTTGTAGTTGGACTATGTAGGTAGCTCATGAGGAAACACAACTCATGTGATCGACCTCCCTTACACCCTGTTTTTTCACTGAAACCGCGCTTATCTCTAAAGTATGGTCACCATTTCTACCGGTATCAGTTAAACTCATTGTAAGAGTCATTTCTGAATCATAGCTGAGTCCCCGCTTAGTAATCGCTTAAAATTTGTTCATTACATTCAGCTAATTCTCAGGTAACTATAAATCGTATAGGGTATAATTTAGCTATAATTTTCCCATGCAGTTTTTAGAGAGGAGCGTAATTAACTTTCATGAAAAATTTAATAAGAAAGATAGAAATTGTAGCTTTAGCTGTCGCCTTAGGAGCTTCCACTCTCATTCCAGGAGTTCCCTTGAACCAGGCCACCAATGATGCGTATGTTTTAGCCGGATATAACATCCAGGGGCATTCCGCGCCCAACGTGCAAAGCCAACAAGGTACCACTGACACGGTAAGCCTTCCAGCCCATACGGAGTCATCTGAAAATTGGGCGGGTTACATCGCTACCCCCACGTCGAATAACGATTATACCAGCATTTCGGGGAGCTGGACAGTTCCTAATATAACAGCAAGTCAAACCAATGCCTTGGCTGCGCAGTGGATTGGTTTAGGCGGGGTATTAACAACTGATCTTCTCCAAATGGGTACCATCGAACAAATGGAGAACGGTCAGGCGGTTGCTGAAATATTTTGGGAAAAGTTGCCTGATGTCGCCCAAAGCGTTATCACGGTACCCATCGGTTCAACCATTAACGCCGGTATATCCGAAGCAGAGGGGTCGAGTTCATCGTGGAATCTTACATATACGGTAAAAACACCGGAAGGGGAGACACAAACGCAAACGATCCCGGTTACCTTAGATTCCTCCTATACTCAAAAAATTGGAACATCGGCCGAATGGATTAGTGAAGATCCTTCTAACCAAAAGAGTCAACTCTATCCCTTAGCCGATATGGGTACCGTAACTTATAATTCGGCGCTTGTCGAGGGTCAGCCTTTGAACTCCTCAGACAATAAGGTTAACCCTGTTGCGATGGTTTCGAAGAACGGTAATGTCCTGATTGCTCCATCAACCCTGGGTAATGATGGCGAATCCTTCTCGACAACGGTGATAGCGACGAATAACAACAACAGCTCTCCATCAGTGAAGGGTCATAATCCTAATTCTAATCAGGGTAGAATACCGAATAACCGAAGACACTTCCACTTCCAATGGAGTTGGGCTTGGTAAGCAAAACAGTCGAATTACAAATCGAATTTTTGTTGTCGCCCATTTAGATGAAGCAACGGTTCACCGAATTCTGTATTATTATGATTTGAATTTATACTGGGAAAAAAGGAGCTTCGAAAAAGTAATCTACTGAGAAGCTCCTTTTTTGTGTCGAGTTTGGTAAGAATCATAAACAAAAAAGGTTTATATCAGAAGATACGATAAATATTCGAAATGATGCGTTCATCAATTAAAAACTTTATTTTAGCATTTGCACAGAATGATGATAATACACATATGATATAAATTGTATCAGATAATACAATTTATATTGTGTTTTTGGTATATTCAATGTATGATTTAAGTATAATAGAAGAAGGGGAGTGACTAAAATTTGAGCTCTAACGAAAGAGAAATAAACAAATATACAGATCTTACTTCTGCTGATATAAAAGAGTACCTTGATAAGTTTAGAAAAGCAATATTCGAGGGAAAGTATATTATTTCTCAAAATCCGAATAGACAAGAAAACATAGATTTTATTGAAGACTATAGAATTAATACAAAAAAGGAAAAAGAAATATTATTAGGGATTCAATATGATGATTTTTGTTACGCCGTTGATAATGAGAAAGAAGAGTTTGCATATGAGAAATTGTACATATTCTGTAAGTGTCAAGATTTAGATTACTGGGGCACTTTAGAATCTGTTGATATATATATTAAAATTAATAGGACCCAGACAAGAAGAGGAGATGACTTTACGATAGTGGTCTCTTTTCATAAAAGAAATAAACCATTAAAATATCTGTTTAAATAGATCGCTTGATCATACTAAATAAAAGATTAATAATGATAAATAAAAAAAGGAGGCGGCCTAGATGTTAGGTTTTTGTGAAAGATGTCATGAAATGACCGAATACACTATTAGAGATGAGAAAAAACAAAAAAACATCAAAGGTAAGAGTATTGAATATACAGGAAAAGAAGCTTATTGCAATGAATGCGAAAGTGAAATATTTGTATCCGATATTCGTGACTATAATTTAGCTATGTTAGAGAAAGCATATAGAGAAAAAGAAGGATTGATTTCAGTATCAGAAATTGAAATAATATTGGAGAAATATGATGTTGGCAAAAGACCTTTATCTTTACTATTAGGTTGGGGAGAAGGTACTTTGACTAGGTATTTAGAAGGGGACATCCCTGCAAAGCAATACTCTGATATGCTAAAGAAAATCCTTGACGATTCAAATTATCTAAAAGAAATATTGGAGAAAAATAAGGATAATATCACAGATGTAGCATATAGACGCATATGTAGTGCTTTACAAAAAAACGGAACTGAAACAGACACTAGTATTGAATCTGAAGATAAAATTGACTACGTTGTTAAATATCTTTTGGCAAACTCTGTAGATATAACACCTCTAGCCTTACAAAAGCTATTGTATTTTTCTCAGGGCTTTTACAAAGCTTTTACGGGAGAATATCTATTTTATAATAACTGTGAAGCTTGGGTGCATGGCCCTGTATATAGAAGTATCTATTATAAATATAAAGACCATGGTTATAATCCAATAGAAGAGAAGGATTATGAATATGGAGATATAAAATTAACAGCAGTGGAAAAAGAGCTTCTAGATAGTATTGTTAGAAATTTTGGTTGTTATAGCGGAAAGGTTCTAGAAAAAATGACCCATGCAGAGGAACCATGGCGAGCTACTAGGACAGGATTAAGTGACAATGAAGGCTCAGATCGGATTATAGATAAAGAACTAATAGCTAAATACTTTAATGAGATTAAATCAAAACACGGTATGCTTAATACGTCCGATATTAGGGATTATAGTACGGATTTTTTTAACAAACTTTATAATTAAATCATCAAAAGGGGTTAGCTATTTAATTAGTGGGTGGCCTCAGGGTCAGCCTCCACCACGCGCATCGCTGGCGAAGACCGGGATGAGACTTCCGCAGCCATTAGCAAGCGGGTTGGATTACAGCTGACGATGCTTTCATTGCTAGCGGCGAGAATTTTCCGGATAATATCAATTATCTTGTGTAAACAGAAACTGGGTCCATACAACTCAACCCTCACTAGCATTGCGATTGCCAGTGAGGGTTGTGATATTATTTGTGCCCATCAACGAGAGCTACATTCCGGACAAACTAAAATTAAAATCTTGACAAGAGAAGAAAAAATGCCTATGATATTAAGTATGTTTATTGTTAATCAGCTTAACAATAAACATACTTAATTAATTTATTTATGCCTCAATTTAATTGATAGTTGAGTGTAATTTAAGTATCGAAGGAAGGCAATTAAGTTGGAGATTGGTAATGCTGAGAAGATCTATCAGATCATGCAAAAGTTCCAAAAAATGAAGATGAATTCAACCCACACGAGCGAGTTGCCGCGTAGTGAAATCATGATGCTGAAGATGATTAAGCTGAATACCGCCGAAACTGAGGGAGTCACAATCTCAACCCTGGGTGAGCTCTTAGAGATCAGTAAACCCGCAGTCTCGCAGATGATTAATGTCCTCGAGGATAAGGGCTATGTTGAACGGATGACGACAAAAAATGACCGGCGAATTGTCTATGTTCGCTTAACTGAGAATGGCAAGCAGCGTTTGGCCAAAGAACTCCAGTCTTTATTAAAAGGGATGACTCAGATTTTTGATAAGATGGGAGAAGAAGATACCGAAGATCTACTTCGATTATTAGAAAAGCTTTATTTAATCGTGAGCGCCTGTACCCATAAATGATGGACTGATCGCAAAAATAAACAAGGGAGGAGGTTGCTGCGTGATTACAGTGATTCGCTATTTAAAATCTTATCTTGGCATAATCCTCTGTGCTGTTGCCTTATTGTTTGTGCAAGCTATCTGTGATTTAGCCTTGCCCACTTATATGGCTGATATTGTCAATTCAGGGGTTATGTCCGGAAACATTAATTTCATCCTCAAAACTGGCGGAACGATGATCTTAGTCACCCTCTTGGGAACGGCTGCGTCGATAACCGTGGGCTATTTTGCGGCCATGGCAGCGGCCGGAGTAGCCCATGATTTGCGTTCTGATCTCTTTAAAAAAGTGGAGCAGTTCTCGAATGCTGAATTTGATCAATTTTCCACCGCATCCTTGATTACGCGGACAACGAATGATATTACTCAGATTCAAACTGTTTTAGTGATGATGATCCGCTTGGTCTTTTATGCTCCCATTTTGGGCGTTGGCGGCATCATCAAAGCTGTTTCCGAAAGCCCTTCCATGTCTTGGATTATTGGGGTTGCCGTTATTTGTTTAGTCGGAACCATTATGATCTTGTTTTCTCTGGTCATGCCCAAGTTCAAGATCGTGCAAAAGTTAGTGGATCGGTTAAACTTGGTTACCCGCGAAAATATTGAAGGGATGTTGGTCATCCGTGCCTTTAACACCCAGAAATTTGAAGTCGAGCGCTTTGACAAGGCCAATCGGGACTTAACCGCCACCAACCTTTTTGTGAATCGCGCCATGGGGATGATGATGCCGGCGATGATGCTGGTTATGAACCTGGTGACCGTCATGATCGTGTGGGTAGGCGCCAAACAAGTTTCTGCGTTGCAGATGAATATTGGCGATATGATGGCCTATATGCAATATGCCATGCAAATCATCATGGCCTTTTTAATGATGTCGATGATGTTTATTATGTTCCCCAGGGCAGCTGTCTCAGCAGATCGAATTGCTGAAGTTTTGGCGACTGAGGCGAGCATTTTGGATCCCACGGAACCAGTCCGCTTTAAGGAGAGTTTTCAACCCACAATCGAGTTCCGTAATGTGAGTTTTCGTTATCCGGGCGGCCAGGATAAGGTCTTGCACCAGCTTAACTTTCGCGCCAAGCCGGGGCAGACAACAGCGATCATCGGCTCAACGGGCAGTGGTAAGTCTACTCTGGTGAATCTGGTGATGCGGTTTTATGATGTGACCTCGGGTGAGATTTTAATCGATGGCCAAGATATTCGAACAGTTACCCGCCAAACTTTACGGGCTAAAATTGGTTATGTACCCCAAAAAAGTGTTCTTTTCTCAGGGACAATCCAGTCGAATTTGTCTTATGCGGATCAAACTTCAACCCTGGAAAACCTCGAAAAGGCCTCTTCCGTTGCTCAGGCCACAGAATTTATCGATTCTCAGGAAGAAGGTTATGACGCGATCATTGCTCAAGGAGGGACGAATGTTTCCGGAGGACAAAAGCAAAGATTGTCCATCGCCAGGGCACTGGTAAAAAATGCGCCGATTTATATTTTCGATGATAGCTTTTCGGCACTGGACCTCAAGACCGACCAAAAGCTTCGAGCCGCTTTGCAAAGGGAAACAGGCGACAGCACCCTTCTGCTGGTTGCCCAACGGGTCAGCACCATCATGAATGCCGAACAAATTATTGTCCTGGATAATGGGCATATCGTGGGGTTAGGTACACATCGTGAACTCTTGAAAAGTTGCGAAGTTTATCAGCAAATCGCACGTTCGCAATTAAGTGAGGAGGAATTGGCGAGGTGAGTGAGGAGAAACAGCCAATAGGCCCCAGGCTTGGAGGGGGATTTGGCATGCCGGGGGGTGGGGCTAAAGCCAAAGATTTCAAAAAGACCTTACGTACCCTGGCCAGTTACATGGAACCCTACAAAGCCCAGATCATGATCGTTATCTTTTTCGCTTTTTTTTCCACGGTTTTTTCGATTTTAGGGCCTAAATTATTGGGCAAAGTCACCACCAAGCTGGCTGAAGGATTATTTGCCTGGTATGCCCAAACAGGACTTTTGACCGATTTTCATTATATCGGTCAAATAATTTCAATATTAATTGTTCTGTATCTGATCTCCGCAGTCTGTTCTTATGTTCAAAGCTATATTATGGCTAAGGTTTCGATGGATGTAACCTATAAACTGCGGAAGGATATCTCGGAAAAGATGAATCGGATCCCTCTTAATTATTATGATACTCGAACCCATGGCGAAGTTTTATCACGAATCACCAATGATATCGATTTGGTGAGCCAAACGCTCAATCAAAGTTTAACTCAGATTTTGACCTCAGTGACAACGATCGTGGGTGTCTTGGTGATGATGCTCTCGATCAGCTGGTTGATGACGCTGGCCGCTTTGGTGGTTATCCCCTCGTCCTTAGCCATCGTCGGGATCATTATCAAGAGATCTCAAGGATTTTTTCGCGACCAACAGAAATCCCTGGGTGAAATCAATGGCCATGTTGAAGAAATGTACGGGGGACATACGGTAGTTCAGGCCTTTAATGGTGAACAAGAGTCGATTGAAATCTTTGAGAAAGTCAATGACAAATTGTACAGTTCCGCCTGGAAATCCCAATTCGTTTCCGGAATCATGATGCCGGTGATGAATTTTGTCGGCAACTTGGGGTATGTTGTGGTGAGTATCCTGGGAGGTTATTTAGCCGTTAAGAAAGTGGTCGACATTGGCGATATTCAAGCCTTCATCCAATACATGAGGTCCTTTACCCAGCCGATTGCTCAGCTGGCCACAATTTCCAGTACTTTGCAGTCAACGGTAGCAGCCGCCGAACGGGTCTTTGAGTTTTTAGAGGAAAAAGAGGAAATCCCGGATACGCACACACCGATCAAAGCAGAGGATTTCTGCGGCAGGGTAGCCTTTGAAAATGTGAGCTTTGGCTACAGTAAGGATAAGCTTGTTATTCATAACTTCTCAGCAAAAATCAAAGCGGGGCAAAAGGTAGCTATTGTGGGACCAACGGGTGCAGGTAAAACCACGATTGTGAAACTACTGATGAGGTTTTATGACCTGGACCAAGGGAAAATAGCGATCGATGGTCATGATATTTTTGAATTTACCCGCAATGACTTGCGGGCCATGTTTGGCATGGTTCTTCAGGAAACCTGGCTCTATAATGCTTCCATCATGGAAAATATTCGGTATGGAACCTTTGGCGCAACCGATGAACAAGTGATTGCAGCGGCTAAGGCGGCCCATTGTGATGAATTTATTCGGGCTTTGCCTGATGGCTATCAGATGATTCTCAATGAAGAAGCCAGTAATATCTCTCAAGGGCAGAAACAGTTATTTACCATAGCCAGGGTCATTTTAGCTAATCCGCAAATCTTGATTTTGGATGAAGCCACGAGTTCGGTCGATACCCGGACCGAGATTCTCATTCAAAAGGCGATGGATCATTTAATGAGCAACCGCACGAGTTTTGTCATTGCTCATCGCCTTTCCACGATCAAAGATGCCGATTTGATTTTAGTGATGAAAGACGGTGATATTGTTGAACAAGGCAATCATGAGGAGTTGCTGGCCAAAGGTGGTTTTTATGCAACCTTGTATAATAGTCAATTTTCGGAAGGTGAAGAATAAATGTTTTCGGAAAGGAAGAGGTTCAAGGGATGAAAAGAAATGAGAATTTGATTTTTACGATTATTGGTCTGCTTATTTTGGTTGGCGTAGGGATTTGGACTTACTTTTATGTGCAGAGCAACACTTATTTTACGACCGATAATGCCAAAGTGACCACGGAAGTCTATAATGTCGCGCCCTCAGCGAGTGGTCGGCTGGTGAAACTTAACGTTGCCGAAGGCAGCTTGGTCAAGGAAAATGAAGTCCTCGGCAGGTTGGAAAATGGTTCTTATTTACGATCGCCGATCAAGGGGCAGGTGGTTAAGAGCAATGTCGTCTTAAACCAGCTGGTTTCCCCCACGGTAGTTGCCGCCGTTGTTGCCGATATCGATCATAGCTATGTCAGTGCTAACATTGAAGAAACGAACATTACCAAGATCAAAGAGGGCCAAGATGTGACGGTTCAACTAGACGCCTATCCCGGTCAAAAATTTAAAGGTCAGGTTAAAGAAATCAATAAAGTAACGCAAACAGCGCTTAGCGGGAATGCCACGAGTTTTAGCACGAGTGGTACGTATACCAAAGTAACCCAATTGATCCCGGTGAAAATAGTTCTCGAGGACACGGGCAAGTTAGAGGGTTTAATCGGCACCAATGCTACGGTGAAAATCAAAATAAAATAAGGGAGTAGGTGGGAACGTCATGATCAAAACGAAGCAATGGCTGAGGCAGGGATCGATCGTAGTTTTAGCAGGAACGATTCTCTTTACTGCGGGCTGCGGTACCCCTCAAGCAGTTCAGACAACAGCTGCACCTGCTCAAGGGCAACCGGTGCAGGAGAATGTCATTGAAGCCGCGGGTAAAGTGAAAGCGAAGGAGATTCAAAATTTGACCCTCGATTTTGCGGCGACGGTTCAAGCAGTTCCGGTGCAAGACGGGCAACGGGTGAGTCAAGGCGACGAACTGATGACGTTGGATATTCATGATCTCCAGCAACAGATCGTGGATCAAGAAAATAATTTAAAAACAGAACAGCTGCAATTAGAAAAAGCTCAAAATGCGAAGGTGACGAATGAAGCCCAAGAAGCAAGCAGTCTGCAAGCCGCGCAAGAGGAGCTGAGCCGCGCCAAGGAAGACTTAGCGACCAAGCAGAGCTTGTTTGACGCCAATGCGCTTGCGAAAACGGATCTCGTTACGGCGCAGCGCAAAGTGGATGATGCAGAGCGCAACGTAGCTGATAAGAGTATCTCCAAGGAGACCGATTTTCGACTCAGCATCGCTCTCGAACAGCAAAAGATCAGCTCCCTGGAAACCAATCTCCAGCGGCTGAAGGACAAGCTGAATAAAAGTTATATTCAGGATAACAAAATCGTCGCTGATTTCAAAAACGGTTTGGTTCAGGAGAGCACCCATGTCGCTGGAGATCCTCTGCCGGCAGGCATCAAGCTGCTGAGTCTGGTGAATATGGATAGCCTGATCGTCGAGGCTGACGTGTCCGAGGATTTCATCAAGGATGTCAAAATAGGAGCAGCTGTGGAGATCCTGCCCTTAGCGGATTCCAGCAAACAGTACAAAGGCAAGGTGACGAAAATTGCCGATCAGGGTGTGGAAGTGAATGGGGAAACGATGATCAAAACAGAAATTTCCATCGACAACCCCGATGATTTTCTCAAACCCGACTTTAATGTGGATATAAAAATATCTAAATAAATGATATGATGAGTTATATGCGTTCACCTCATTCCCCACACCTGAATCTCATACCCTTAAAGGCACAAAGTAGGATGGAGAGATGGGTTGTTGGCTGCTAAATTCAGAGACTATACGTTGCGATGACAAGCAAAGGAGGAATTAGAGTTGAAAAAAGTCCTGTCCATTCTGTTGATTGCCTTGATGCTGGTGGGTTCTTCAACGACCGTGCTGGCGGCGGAAGATTCGCTCGACATCGAAAAAGCGGCCATCCAAACGCTCAAAAACTCACAAGCGGTCCAAAACTCTAAGCGACAGGTAACCGTCGTCAACAAGAATTATGCGGATATCACCTCGAAGATGAATCAGAGTAAAGCGATGTTACGCTATGTGAATTCTTATCCCTTAGTCGAACAAATAATCCTGCTCCCGCTGGAATTCAAAGATAGGCTGAATCAAGCGACGAATGGGCAGCAAGTGGTGACCAATGCCATCCGCCTCTCAGCCTATCAAAACTATATTACCCTCGTCAAAGCCAAAAGTGCGCAGACAATTCAACAGAATCTTCTCAATTCGCTCGAAGCGGATTACCAAAAAGCTCAGCTTCAGCAGTCGCTGGGCGAGATTACCCCAGCTCAGTTAAGATTGAGTGAAATTACTTACATCAAAGCCCAGTCTCGTTATCAGAGTGCGCAAAAAAGCGTGGATTCGGCTTCGATGACGATGAATCAAGCGATGGGTGAGGATATCACCAAGAAGTATGCGACAGTGCTAGACAACAACATTGTGCCGGCTGATCAGATCAGACCGTTAAACGATTACGTCAACACGGCCCTAGCTAGTCGAGCGGAGATCCTTAACGCTCAGGGCACGCTCGCTACGAAAAAGACCCAGTATGATTATGGCAAGGCTGAAGTACCTACGGATTTTCAATTCTACATCCAGAAACAAGAGTATATCATCGCAAGTGCCCAAAACGATGTTGATCTGGCCAAAATCAACGTGCAAGAAGATATTACCAACTTCTACAAGTCGTTGGAACTGGCCATGAAGAACAGGGAAGCGATGAAGATTCTTGACGACCAGGCGGTCATTAATGAGCAAATGGCCGAAGTCCAATATGAAAATGGTCAGATTTCCTTACTCGTGTTAGACGAGGCTAAAGTCGCTCAAGCGCAAGCCGATGTGAATTATAAAAATGCCCAAGCTGATGCGTGGTTAGCCCAGACGACGATGGATTCAGCTTGTGGTATTGGCTATAATCCCTTAAGTCCACAACCCGTGACGGTCGATTTCTCGCTTAGCCCCTACCCGTCCGAAAATAAGTCGAATACGACGGCGCCTAATAACGATTAAAAGGTCAGAACGATTAAAGGTGGAGGTGTCTCATTTGCAAAAGAAATACTTAAGCGTTGGTGCGCTGGCGCTTACAGCCTCACTGACGGCTTCAATCTTGTTTTTCACACATAGTACCTGGGCGGCGGACAGTGTGATTCAACTTGCTTCAGCTACGACGACTCCCAGTCCTGCTTCCACGGCTCCTACTTTATCTACTCCGACATCCACGACTCCAGCTTCCACAGGTACGACTGCACCGACGACAGCACCTGCTGACACTTCGACCTTGAATCTCTCGCTGGAGGATGCCTTGAAGTCGGTGGAGACAGGGAATAGCTCACTTAAATTATTGGACAGCAAAATTCTGATCTATGATAAACAAAATCAACAAGCGTTAGCCAGGCATGATGCCAATATCCCGGTCGTTGATGAAGCTTCCAAGAAAGATCGAGCTCTCAATTATCAACGAACCCAATGGACCTTAGATAATGCCAAGCATGATCGAGCTACCCAATTAAAAGATCTCCAGGTCGCGATAACCAATGAATATGAAGGAATTTTGACGTTGCAGCAGCAGGCCGAAAACCTCAAAAAACAGCACAGCAATCTGGATACCGTTATTGAGCAAGTGAACCTGCAAATTAATCTCGGCTTAAAGATTCCCTCGGACCTCTATGCTTACAAGGCCCAAATAAGTAAACTGGAAGCTGGCCAAAAAGCGATTACCAATAGTATCAATAGCGCTATGAATACGCTGAAGCAGGACCTGGGCATTGACCTTAATCGTGAGGTTGTGCTGACTTCGAAGCTCAACGCGTATACGAAATTTGATGAAACCGATCTCGAGAATAAAATCGCCAAGGCCGTTAAAAATAACTATGATATCCAAAAATATACTCAGGATATTGCCATTACGCAGACTGAGTATGATATTGATTTTTACTATGATGATATCTATGCTGACCCAATCCAGTTGAGTGTCGAAGATAAGAAAGCAACCCTCGCCAATTTGCCAGTGACGAAGGAAGTCAGTCTGCGCGCTGCCTATAATTCTTTAAAAACACTGGAAAATACCATTGAGGCTGATAAATTAACGGTGGAAGCGGATCAAATCAATATCGATATTAAGCAAAAAAATATTGATGTTGGCACTTCAAGCACCCTGGAGATGATTCCGTTGCAAACAACACTCTTAAATGATCAATATACCTTGCAGCAGGATATTAATGCTTATATGGCGGCAGCGGCCAATTTCCAAAACAGTTTAGAGCCATAAACCGATTTATGAAAGTTTATAAAACAACTTGTCTAAATATGACGAAAGTTGAAAGAATATAATGGAAAATATAGGAAATAAAATCAAGGATTATTTAGGTCTTCAATAGAAATAGGTTTCTATTGGGGCCTTTTTTATTTGCCCGCTAAGGTAAGGAGGAGGAAATCAAGTGGTTAGATTTTATCCCAATCGGTTTGTTGCAACTCTCATGATTTCAGCGTTGACTGTAACTTGGGGATTAACGCCCGCAGTTACGAGGGCGAGCACGGTAAACCCCAAAGTACCGGACGCCGTCCAATCGCTGAAAAGTTCGGTCAATACGTTGACCCGTCTTGGTGGGGAGGACAGGTATAGTACAGCCGTCCAGATCGCCGAGCAGGGTTGGAAGTCAGCAAGCATGGCAGTCCTTGCGCCGTCTAGTGATCTGAATATGGTTGACACCCTGGTCTCATCAAGTCTGGCCAAGGCGGTGGATGGCCCGATCCTTCTTGCCGACATGGACTCAATCCCTTCGATGACGATGACAGAATTAAAAAAGCTTGGGGTCACTCAAGTTTATCTGGTCAGCGGGACGGGTTATCTCTCGGCTAAAGTCGAGAAGGAGCTTGCCGCTGCCGGCATCCAATCCATACGGCTAGGTACGCATGATCGGTATGAAACGGCTTTAAACATTGCCAAGGAAATCCAAAAGATTAAGCCCTTCCAAGAAGTTGTCGTCACCAATTCCACGGCCACTGTCGATGCTATTTCCATTGCCCCAATTGCTGCCGCGAAGGGAATTCCCATTCTCTTGGTGGACAAGAATACTGTGCCGAAAGCTGTGTCTGATTTCATCAACGCCTCGGATATCAAGAAAACTTATGTTATTGGGGGAACCGCGGTCATTACTGATAAGGTCAAGAAGGCCCTTCCCCTGGCGACCCGTCTTGGCGGAAAAGATCGCTTCGATACGAATCTACAAGTGTTAAAACAATTCGAAAACCAAGTTGCCGGTGGCGGGATGTTTTTCGCGAATGGGGATGATACCAGCCTTATCGACTCTTTGATTGGTGCACCGATGGTGGCTAAAGCTGGTGGTGCTATTATTCTGGCGAACAAGGGGACCGTTCCAACGGCAACGCAAGACTTTATCCAGGCTGAAATAGCCCTTAAAAATCCTGGGATTCTTGGTATTATATTGGATTCTACTGTTCAAGGTCTAATGTATGATCAGCCTGATGAGCATACGACGCAAATCGGAGCTGTGGAATTTAACCAGCCTTATCAAACCCTTGAAAACAAAACTGTGACCGGGAACCTTCTCGTAGACGCAGATGGCGTAACTCTGCAGAATGTCAAGGTCAAGGGGACGTTATTTATTGATCCGGGCAAATTCGGGTCTACCCAGCTTGATGTGGTGGAGGCGACGCGGATTGTTGTTTTATCGGGTGCCGACCATAATAGCATCCACTTAAGAGAAACCAAGTCCCCAAGTCTTGTCGTGTCCAGTTCCTCTAATGTCCATGTGGTGGCGGAAACAGGGACAATTTTAGGATCGACACTGGTTCAAACCAATGCGACAGTCGAATCACAAGACGGAGCGAATATAGGGACCTTGTCTGTTCGCCCATGCCTGAATGGACCGATCAATGTACAGCTTCAGGGAACATTCTCCAGGGAGGTTGTTCTGAGTGGACGGGTAAAACTTTCCGTGGGTATTGGTGCAACGGTTGCAAATGTTCAAGTAACCGAGTCCGACACTCCGGATTTAGTTCAGTTAGTTGGGTTATTTCCGAGTGTAACTATTCGTGATAATTCGTCCTTTACCTTAGATTGGGGTAGAATCGATAAATTAAATACAGCAGGATCAGGCTACATTGTGGTCGAAAAGGGAACTGAAATCAGAAATTTTAAATCATCGACTGGGGCTATGCGATTCAGCGGTGGGGGAATTGTCAATGATAATATGACGGACGAAGACAAGAGTGGCTGGGGGGATAACCCTCCGACCTTCACGAGTGCAACAATTACAGGAGCGGCAAAGGTGGGTCAAGTTTTAACGGCTTCCGGCATCGGCTATTCTGATTCTGAGTCTGATAAGGCGGGCACACCCCTCTATCAATGGATGATTGGTTCAACTGTTGAGGGGCCTTATGCTAATATCGTGGGTGCAACACGTATGACTTATACTCCATTACTTAAAGATCTCCAGAAATACCTTAAAGTGAAGGTAACACCAGTTGCCCTGACAGGAACAGGGAGAGGAACCCCTGTAATCAGTGCGGCTACGTTAGCCGTAGTAGAGGATGAAAATACCATAGCTGGACAATTAACGGTAAGCAGACAAGGGGGAGCGAACAATCTTAATCCCCAGACGATTTTAACGTATACGCTTGGTGAAGATTATACTAATGGACTTGTTATGTTTTCCCTGCCAGGGGGTATCACCGTTTCAGTGGGGGATGAGGTAAGGATCGATAAGGCTGAGAGTTATAGAATCAGCGCTGATAAGATAAGCGAGGATAGCAGACAAGTGACGATCGGATTGATTAACGCTAAAAAAGGAGCAAGTGTAGTTCTCACCTTGAAGCGGGACATTCAAGTGGGAAGTTGGGAATTTAATGCCGAAGGTGATAAGGATGGAAGTGGTCCCAAAGGTTGGAGCAATAAAACGATTGCGAAAGTGAACAAAATGAGGTAACCTTTAAAGAGTTGAAAGATCTTAAATAGGGGATGTGGTGACATGCTCAAAAAATTATCCATCGGGTTCCTAATCTTAGTTTTATCTTTTGCTCTTGGCGGATGTGGTGCCCCTAAGGCTGCGGACCAACAGCAAAATACGCAACAACCAAATGCTGTAACCGAACAGGCTCCCCAATCGCAGTATTTAACACCCGTCCCCAAAGATACGACTCTCGTTAATGCCAATAATAACGTGTCCAAACAGCTGATGTCTCAAAAGGACGTCCTGGGCACTCAGATCTATGAACAAAAGGGAATCACGTATGGCGATATTACGTTTAAGAGTGGAGTGGATAAAACTTACGCTCATAGTCTGGCTAATGAGTTTTTGACTCAACTGAAGACCAATTATCCGGGGAAAGAGCTTACGGCTCAAGCTTTAAGTGATGGAAAAGTTATCGATACTATTTCGTTTAAACCTTAATGAGATTATGACAAAGCCCGATTACATTAATGTGACCGGGCTTTGTCATAACCTTTGCAGGCTAGGAACTTTCAGTTCACCTGCCGAGGTAACAATGGTATAATACGTTGAGGTAAAAGTCATCTGGTTACAATATAGAAATTACTTAAGGGCGTGACATTATGGAATTAAGTGAATCCTTTTCTTTCGATGAGGAACACTGTTCAGAGAAAATACAGAGTCTTTTAAAGGAAGTACGGTTGCAGCTTGCCCCGAAGAGCTTGGTCCTTCGTTTGAGTGAGAATCTCTCGATGGGCTCGGATGCCCATACCCATGAAGACGAGCAGGGAAACTGCGTTATCGTCGTGAAACCAAGTGCTATGAATGATGTTACTCTTTCCCATGAACTCTTGCACCTTTTAGTGAGGCCGGTTGTACCCCAGCTCGTGCGCGTGATTAAATTCGATCTGGTGGGCATCATCGGCACAGAACTTCAAGGGTATTTAGAGCATCGCTGGATCCGAGCGGAGCAAGAGCGGCGGGGAATTCTCACAGCGGAAATCGAGCAAGAACTTTTTCCGAACTTACTGGGAATCTTGGGCTCAGATGATCAAAAGCTCGGGGATGATATCCATCGAATCTTAGTTTTGAACAATCTGATCAATACTTTTCCAGCCATTCTGGAAAAGAACCGGGTTGATTTTGCGCGGCGAAACACGCGATCCTTAACATGGGCTGAGCGAATCATGGCGCATTATCCGCAGCAGATGCTGGATCGAGCTTCCGAAGCTAGGAGTTGTATCGTGGGTGCGATCCAGGAATGGGCAGCTCTCTTCCAGGAATGTGGCTTAAACCCCGATTTATTGCGCTACCTGCTCAGTGTCGTCCCGGTATTCAACCGGATGCAATTAACAGCCCCCACCCAGACCTTGCTGGGGTTATGGCCCGAAGCTATTCGCACCGAGCAAACAAGCGAGATCAGCAGTGTTTTGTATACGCTGGAAGATGGCCAAGGTTGTGCTCTATTGACGATGAAGCAGAAGGATCGGGATTTGGTTTTCCGCTATTTTCATAACACGACTTTGGAAGATTTCCTGAAGTTGGTCCCCATACCGTATTTGGTAGAATAGCGAATTTAATGTAGAATTAGAGAGCGGGTATGCAGATTATTTGGCAGGCAAAGGCCGTCCTACGAAAGAAGTATTTGCTGACATTCGCAAAGGACTGCATGCATGAGACAATACGGATGAAATAAGCTGGGATGTTACCAGCCATTATCCTAATTTCTCGGTAATTGCCGGGTCTGATAAATACGAACGTAACCTCAGTTTTACTTCTATCTTTTCGAATGAACTCGATTTTACTACGACGTATATTGCGACTGGCGACGATTTTCCCGATGCGCTTACAGGAGCAGCCTTAGCAGCGCAAAGTTCCTCGCCCATTTTACTTGTCGGTAAGGAATTATCGCCCTTTACCGAAACAATTCTGCGTAGGCATGCAGGATCTATCAAGAAATTGCGGGTATTGGGTGGTGAAGGAGCTGTTTCTACCGACGTCATTCAGAAAATAAAGGCTATCGTGGAAAATAATTAAAAGAGCTAACGATTAAAATAAAGTCAGGGAATCCTTCTGCATACCGATGAACTGAAAGCTTCATGGACAGCATACAGAAATGATGGCGAGTTAATTAAAATTAGAGGATTGGAGTGAACGATAATGCGTCCGAGAGCAACTGCGGTAAAACCTCTTGATGATTATAAGCTGCTGGTCACGTTCAGCAATAGTGAAAATAGAGTATTTGATGTAAAGCCTTACTTTGATTTTATACCATTTAAAGAGTTGCAAAAGCCTGCTCTTTTCAAAACCGTGTACGTTGCAGGCCTTTCGGTTGAATGGCAAAACGGTGTTGATATCTGTCCCGATGAGCTTTACTATGATAGCGTACCAATGTAATAGTAGTTTCCCAGGGTCTGCCCCCCTGCTCCATTTGACCTCTGTATCCTTGAATATAACGACAGCGATGAAGAAATCTCTAATATCATCGCTCAGCCTGATATTTTTGTCGTTTGTAACAGGCTATTTTGGAGTACACTCATTAGTAATTGAGGTTTCCTCGACAAAAGTTGCAAAAGAGATCCGACTGCCTTCATGGGTGGTCGGATCGTTCTATTTTCTCCAATAAACACTTTTCCAACAATTATTCGCACGAAAAAATGTTAGATATTTCGTGCGAATTCGGTATAATGATTTTAAGAAAGAATCTGTTATATTTTGTAAGGAGGTGTTATTCAAATGCTTATCACCGCAACTGAATTTAAAAAAAATATTGGAAAGTACCTAACACTCGCTTCTGAGGAGGAAATAATCATCACTAAGAATGGTAAGGGAATAGCAAAACTTACCCAGGTAAACGAGGATAAGGTTGAAGTAGCGAAATCATTGTTTGGTATTCTCCCATGCGATGCTTCTTTGGAACAGGCAAGAGAGGAACGGTTAAATAAACATGAAAGTTTTGATTGATACAAATGTTATCCTTGATGCTGTAATTGGTCGTACACCTCACAATGTTTCTGCTGAAAAGCTTTTTTTGCTTATGGCTGAGGATAAGCTAAATGCATCCATAACTGCAAGTGCGGTAACCGACATTTATTATTTACTTTACAAGCATCTCTATGATGCATATCAGGCAAAGCAAGTGCTCTTTAAGCTTTTCAGCTTATTTGAAGTTCTCGATGTCACCCAAAGCGATTGTGCGAAAGCACTTAGTATGCCTATGAATGATTATGAAGATGCCTTATTGGCAACTTGTGCCAGACGGAGAAAACTTGACTTGATTATTACTCGCAATCTAAAAGACTTTACTGATTCACCAGTTAAAGCGATTACACCTGATGACTTCCTTACTAATTATTTTTAAAATAATATCAATTCAATTTACCCCGGATATTCAGAAAAATAATTTACACAAAGCCCGATCCTATTTAGTGGGATCGGGCTTTGTGTAAATAGGAGGATTTTTTCATAACCAAAGAAGATAGGTAAAAATCTTGACAAAAGAAGAGAAAACGCGCATATTAGTTAAGCTGCTTAACAATGAACATACTTAATCAGTTTATTTTTGAATTTAAAACCCCAATTAATTGAAAGTTTAGTCGTGCGTAATTTAAGTATCGAAGGAAGGCAATTAAGATGGAGATTGGTAATGCCGAGAAGATATATCAGATCATGCAAAAGTTCCAAAAAATGAGGATGAATTCAACCAACACGAGCGAGATGCCGCGCAGTGAAATTAAGATGCTGAATATGATTAAGCTGAATACCTCCGAAACTGAAGAAGTCACAATTTCAATCTTGAGTGAACTCTTAGAGATCAGTAAACCCGCAGTCTCGCAGATGATTAATGTCCTCGAGGATAAGGGCTATGTTGAACGGATGACGACAAAAAATGACCGACGAATTGTCTACGTTCGCTTAACCGAGTGTGGCGAGCAGCGTTTAGTCAAAGAACTCCAGGCAGTAAGGATAAGCTTGTTATTCATAACTTTTCAGCAAAAATCAAAGCGGGGCAAAAGGTAGCTATTGTGGGACCAACGGGTGCAGGTAAAACCACGATTGTGAAACTACTGATGAGGTTTTATGACCTGAACCAAGGGAAAATAGCGATCGATGGACCATTTAATGAGCAACCGCACGAGTTTTGTCATTGCTCATCGACTTTCCACGATCAAAGATGCAGATTTGATTTTAGTGATGAAAGACGGTGATATTGTTGAACAAGGCAATCATGAGGAATTGCTGGCCAAAGGTGATTTCTATGCAACCTTATATAATAGTCAATTTTCGGAAGGTTATTGAAGGGGAATAGGCTAAGCCCAATCACGGTTCTAGATGTTTTAGAATCTGGATATAATCCCTGGCACCATGCAGAATTCGATAGATATTAACCTTGCCATCGATAAAACGTTTTGTTGCTTTATTTTAAAAATAATGTATAATTGTTATAACATTAGAACATATTATGAAAGGGGATGAATAGAACAATGAGTGTGGTGATGAACGGAATGGAAAGAAAGGTAACAAAGATTGGAAATAGTTTAGGCGTTACTATGACTGACGCTTTAAAGCAGCTGGGTATTAATAACGGGGATACAGTAAAAGTTGATGTTCGTGGTGATGAAATTGTTATTAAAAAAAGCCAATATGTGACGTTACCCAAAGGCATCAGCTTAGACTTCTTAGATACCCTTCATGATGTCATGAATGAGTATGATGAAACATTGAAAGGACTTAAGGATCGCTGATGGATATTCACTATCTGACTGTACCGGAAGTTATTGCGATTAATGTTGCGGTGATCCAAAAATATAGCCCAAGTGAACCAATCGGTATCCTTAATCAGTCGCTTTTGGAGTCAGCGGTATATCGTCCCCAGCAATCTGCTTTCGGCGAAGACGCCTATCCCACGATTATAGAAAAAGCAGCTGCATTATTTGAATCGCTTGGTCAAAACCATTCGTTTCAAAACGCCAATAAAAGAACGGCATTTATAGCAATGGTGGTGTTCTTGAGATATAATGGCTATTTATTTAAAATGGATGCTAAACAGGCCGAAGATTTTACCGTTGCTATGGTCGAAAATGAGTACAGTTTTAAAAACCTAGTAGCCATTATCAAAGAGCATACAACAGAACCGGTTTCCGTCTCTCAAGAATGATGGGAAACCGGTTTATTTTTTACTAACAGAAAGTATAAATTTGGGAGCAGATAGCATAAGTGCAACCAGCGGTTTTCGCTTTCCTACGATGCAAGTAGTTAAGTCCGGCAGGATAAGGCGACTAAGGCCATCGCTTTGGCGCTGGCCAAGTCTTCTTTATCGCAAAGCTCGGCGAAAGCCGGGTTTTCTTTACA
>Ga0255336_100950_pt1 | contig 28703 bp, 23 predicted proteins | sample MeOH1_35cm_T3_17_FD_189102 | JGI IMG/M metagenome (GOLD analysis project Ga0255336, IMG submission 189102) | Sandy soil microbial communities from University of British Columbia, Vancouver, Canada - MeOH1_35cm_T3_179 | ecosystem: Engineered > Artificial ecosystem > Sand microcosm > Unclassified ...
AGCGCATCTGCGAAACCCGATCTCGACCTCAAGATCGCGCGCGTGATCAAGGCGCCCCGCGCCGCTGTCTGGGCGGCCTGGAGCGATCCCCGGAGCTTCGAGCAATGGTGGATTCCCGATCCCTTGACCTGCAAGGTCATTGAGATGGATCTGCGCCCCGGTGGCGCCTTCGTGACCCGGATGAGCGAGGATGGAAGCCGCTTCACGCCGCATCTGAATGCCTGCTTCCTCGCCGTCGATGATCTTGAGCGGATTGTCTTCACCAACGCCCTCACGGGCGGTTGGCGGCCGGCCGAAGACTTTTATCCGACGGCGTTGACGGCGATCATCACCTTCCGCGATCATCCGCAGGGCACCGATTATGCTGCCCATGTGATGCACAAGGATACGGCCGATTGCGACACGCATCGCGACATGGGTTTCTATGACGGCTGGGGCACGGTCGCGGAACAGCTCGCCAGGCTGGTCGAGCAACGCCCCTGATACCATACGCCGCGAGGCGAGGAGACGCCGCGCCGCCGCTGCTCAGTGCTGATGCGCCTTCTGGCGATGCCGGTGTGCCGCCTGCTTCGCCCGGTTGCCGCAGAGCGCCATGCTGCACCACCGCCGTGCATGGCCGCGGGTGTGATCGGCGAAGAGCAACGTGCAAGCCGGCCCCTCGCAAGCCTTCACCTGCGTGAAATCTTCCGTGCAGACCAGCCGTGCCATCGCCTCGCCGATCGGCAGGAGCAAGGCTTCCGGTGACCGCCAGCGACGGATCACATGGAGCGCGAAAGGCGCTTCACCCCTCGCCGATCCGGCCACGACCCGGCTGAAGGTTTCATCACGTTCCATGAGACGATTGAGCGGCTCCAGCTCAGTGAGGGCCGCGGCCGTCAGCTTCCGGCCCTTATGGGTGCGGACGAAGCCGCGGAACCATTCGCGCAAGTCCCGCGCCTGATCGGCGATCTTGTCGAGCTCGCCGGGCAGGGCCTGCAGCCGCAGGGTGTCGAGCACGTGGGCCGGCACCAGTTGCGCCTGGGCCAGCCAGGCGAGCAGCCCCTCGCCGTCATCGATCCAGTCGATCGGCGTATCGACCGGTGTCGCGATCGAATTCAGAAAATCCAGGCCGAGCGCATCGCCGACAAAAATCGCGGGGGCGCGAAGGTCCATCACAACTCCTCTTCCGTTCCCAATGGCAGGACGGCCTGTCGTGCCGCCCGGCCGTGCCTGGAACTGCCCATTTACATAACCTCTCCGTAGACATTTGACAAGTTATCGCAATTTAATCGTAACCTCCAAATATATTTTTTGAAGGTTATTATGTTGATATATCTTACTTCTCAAAAAGGGAAGTTAAGACAAAATAATGGGAAATTCTTTCAGGAAACGGAACGAGCTGAAAAAATTAGCTAACCTCTAAAATTAATATTGACAGGTTACGTCCAGGAGATCATAACCTCTCTAACGCAACCAGTTCGGTTACGAACACTTCAAGGGAGAGAGCCATGACCGTCATCCGTTATCACTCCGCCGACGTCGACGGCTTCAAGATCTTCTATCGGGAGGCGGGCCGGCAGGGCGCGCCGAAGCTCCTGCTGCTGCACGGTTTCCCCAGTTCCGGCCATATGTTCCGGGACCTCATGCCGCTACTGGCGGATCGCTTCCATATCGTCGCGCCCGACCTGCCGGGTTTCGGCCAATCCGATCTGCCGGCACGCAGTGCCTCCGATCACGTGACCTTCGCCCGGGTCGCAGCGATCACCGACCGCTTCACCGAGGTGATCGGTTTCGACCGCTTTGCCGTCTATGTCTTCGATTACGGGGCACCGACCGGCTTCCGCATTGCCGTGAAGCATCCGGAAAGGATTTCCGCGATCATCTCGCAGAACGGCAATGCCTATGAGGAAGGTCTGAGCGAGGGCTGGAACCCGATCCGTGCTTATTGGCAGGAGCCGTCGCAGGCCAACCGAAACGCGCTGCGCCAGTTCCTCAAGCCCGAGACGACCGTCTGGCAATACACCCATGGTGTTGCCGATACGGCGGCGGTGTCGCCTGATGGCTATTCGCTCGACAACTTCTATCTGGCGCGGCCGGGTGCCGATGAGGTGCAGCTCGATTTGTTCGGCGACTACCGGAGCAATGTCGCGCTCTATCCGACCTTCCAGGAGTACTTCCGTACTTATAAGCCGCGCTTCCTCGCCGTGTGGGGGAAGAACGATCCCTTCTTCCTGCCGCCGGGTGCTGAAGCCTTCAAACGCGATATCCCGGAAGCGGTCGTTCGCTTCTTCGACACCGGCCACTTCGCCCTGGAAACCCATGCCGCGGAAATCGCGGCGGCAATGCGCGACTTCCTCGCCCCCTGATTTGCGCCTTGCTGATCCTGCAACCCACGCCCGTCGCGCGCCGTTGCACGGTGAGAACCCTGTTTCATGGAGAGACAAAATGCGTGCGATCGTTCTTGAGAAATTCGGCGGCCTCGACAGTCTCGTCTACAAGGACATCCCGGAGCCCGAGCCTTTGGCGGGCCATGTCGTGATCGAGATCAAGGCCTTCGGCCTCAACCACGCCGAGTTGCATATGCGGCGCGGTGAATGGGCAGAGGCGGCCCCGGTCAGCGGCATCGAATGCGTCGGTATCGTGAAATCCTGCCCCGGCGGTGAGTTCCCGGTGGGTGCCAAGGTGGCGGCACTGATGGGCGGTCTCGGCCGCACCATCAACGGCAGCTACGCCCAATATACCCGGGCTCCGGTCTCCAATGTCGCGCTGATCGAGGCGGATCTCCCTTGGGCCGAGCTGGCCACGATCCCGGAAACCTATGCCACCGCCTGGACCTGCCTGTTCCGCAATCTCGAGATCAAGAACGGCGAACTGCTGGTGATCCGCGGCGCGACCTCGTCCTTCGGCCAGGCCGCGTTGAAGATGGCGGTCAATGCCGGGGTTCGGGTCATTGCCACGACTCGCAGCCGTGACCGCTTCGCGCTGCTGGAAAAACTTGGCGCCGAACGCTGCGAGATCGAGCGGCCCGATCTGTCGAAGCACATTCCCGAGGCGAAGCAGATCGACGCGGTGCTGGACCTCGTCGGCAACAGCGTGGTGCTGGATTCGCTCGCCATGCTGCGGCGCGGTGGGCGTTCCTGTCTCGCCGGCTGGCTCGGCGGTCTCGATCCCATTCCCGATTTCAATCCGCTGCTGCAGATGCCGAGCGGTGTCTATCTCACCTTCTTCGGCAGCTTCGTGTTCGGGACACCGGGTTTTCCCGTGTCCGATGTGCCGCTGCAGCAGATCGCGGCGGATGCGGCAGCCGGCCGGCTCGATGCCAAGCCGGCGCGGGTCTTCCGCTTCGACGAGATCCGCGAGGCCCATCGCGTCATGGAAGCCAACGAAGCGCGCGGCAAGATGGTGGTGGTTCACGATTGAACGTCACCGCTCGCAATGAAGGAGACATGAAATGACAAAGTCGGTTGCCATCGTGACGGGCGCCAGCCAGGGCATCGGCCAGGCGACGGCGCTGCGCCTTGCCCGCGATTTCGCCGCTTTGGTCCTGGTTGCCCGCAACCGGTCGAACCTGGAGCAGACGGCGGCGGCGGTGAAAGCGGCTGGTGCAGAGGCACTGATCATCGACGCCGATCTCGCCGTGCCGTCGGCTGCGCAAGCGGTGGTCGATCAAAGCCTGGCGGCCTTCGGTCGCATCGATGCGCTGCTCAACATCGCCGGCGCCGTGCCGCAGATCGACCTCTTCGACATGACCGACGACCAATGGGAGTCGGGACTGGCGCTGAAGCTGCATGGCGCGCGGCGCCTGACGGTTGCGGCCTGGCCGGCTTTGAAGGCGGCCAAGGGCTCCGTGGTCCTGATGTCGGGCAATTCGGCGCTGTTCCCCAAGGCGCCTTATGCGGCGGTGGGCACCATCAATGCCGCGATCGTCGCCCTGGCAAAGGCATTCTCCGATCGCGGCATTGCCGACGGCGTGCAGGTCAACAGCGTCCTGCCCGGCCCGGTGATGACCGGGCGTCGCCGTTCCTATCTGCAGCATTGGGCGCCGCTGCATAACATGACGGTCGAGGAGGCGACGGCCAATTTCCCCAAGGAAGCCGGTATCGCCCGCTATGGCGAACCCGAGGAGATCGCCGAGCTGATGGCCTTCCTGGTCTCGCCGGGCGCGCGCTGGATGACCGACGCGACCTTGCGCATGGATGGCGGCGAGGTGAAGTCTATCTGAGAGATTTGGTTTCGGTGACTGAGGTGCATGACCGGGGCGCATCGCCTCGCTCACGCGGGCTGCCGTATCGGCAAGCTCTCCAGCAACACGCCGACCGCCGCTTCCACCACCTTCGTCCGCCGGTTCGGCGCGTAAAGTCCGTATTGCACGGTCAGCGGTGCGGGTATGCCGGCTGACGATTTCAGCACCCGCATCGATGCTGCGCGAACGGAGTCCGGCGGCAGTGCCCCGACACCAAGGCCGCTCTCGATCGCTGCCTGCAATGCCGTGACGCTCCGGCTGGTCAAGGTGACGCGGTGTTCGCGGCCGATCTCCGTGAGGGCATCGATCATGCGCTGGCGCCAGAGACAACGCGGTGCGCCGTCGCCGTCGCCGAAAGTGACGATATCGAGCGGTTGCGCCGGGTCCAGCTGATAATCGGCGGCGGCGACCCAATGCAGTTCGACATTCCAGGTCGTGAGGGCATCGGCCGCGACGACGGAGGTCGGGGCGATCAGAATATCGAGACCGTCCTCGGCCCATAGCCGTCCCAGCGCGACGCTGTGTTCCACCATCAAATCGAGCCGGATATCGGGATAGGCCCGATGCAAGCGGCCCAATATATCCATGCGCGCAGCGGGCAGGGCGGCATGCGCCACCTCCTCGGCGAGGCCGATGCGTACTGCGCCGCTGAGTTCGGTCACCTTCAGCCGTGCCGCCGCTTCGTCGCCGAGGGCCAGCATGCGGGTCGCGTAGCCGAGGAAGAGCTCACCCTCCGCCGTCGGCACGACGCCACGGCCGGTGCGCTGGAGGAGCTGCCGGTCGAGCAGGTCTTCCAGCCGCCGCATCTGCATGCTGAGCGCCGATTGGGTGCGGCCGGTTTGTCCCGCGACCCGGCTGAGGCTGCCTTGGCGGCAGACCGCCACGAAGAGGCGGAGAAGGTCGAGGCCGATCTGCTCGGATATCATTCTGTTCCGCTATCCCTTCCAGATATCAGTTTTTCTGAATTCTGAAATCACAGATATCAGTCTACAAGTATATCAGGTGCCGCGCTATCTCCCCAGTCGAGACATCCATTGGTTCGAGGAGACAGCATCCATGAAAGCGATCCGCATTCACCGCCATGGTGGCCCCGAGGTTCTGCTGTTGGAAGAGGTCGGCATCGGCCAGCCCGGACCCGGCGAAGTCCGCATCCGCAACCGCGCCATCGGCCTCAACTTCACCGATGTCTATTTCCGCACCGGGGAATATGCGCCGCCAGCCTTGCCCTTCACCCCTGGCAATGAGGCGGCGGGCGAGGTGATCGCGCTGGGAGAGGGTGTCACGGACCTGATGCCCGGTGACCGCGTGGGATATGTCAGCCTGCTTGGCGCCTATGCCGCGGAAAGCATCGTGCCGGCGCAATATGTGGTGAAGCTGCCCGAGGCGATCGATTTCGCGACGGGTGCTGCGATGATGCTGAAGGGTCTTACCGCGCACTATCTGCTGCGCCGGACCTTCCGTGTCGAAGCGGGCCAGACGGTTCTCGTCCATGCGGCGGCGGGCGGTGTCGGGCTTCTGCTTACGCAATGGACCCGGCATCTCGGCGCCACCGTGATCGGCACGGCGGGTTCAAGGGCAAAGGCCGATCTTGCGCGCGATTATGGCGCCGATCACGTCATCGATTACAGCCGCGAGGACGTCGCTGCACGGGTGCGCGACATCACCCAAGGCGAGGGCGCGCATGTGGTCTATGACAGTATCGGCCAGGCGACCTTTGCGGCCTCGTTCGACAGTCTCCGGCGCCGGGGCACCTTCGTCAGTTTCGGCTCGGCTTCCGGCCCGATCCCGCCCTTCGATATGACGCTGCTCGCCAAGAAGGGCTCGCTGCATGCCACCTGGCCGGTCCTGTTCGACTATCTCGTCACGCGCGAAGAGGTGCTCGCCGCGGCCGGAGAGCTGTTCGACGTTGTCGCCAGCGGCGCGGTGAAAATTCCGGTTCATGCGAGACTGCCGCTCGATGCGGCGGCGGAAGCGCATCGCCGCCTGGAAGCGCGGGAGACGACGGGCGCCACGGTGCTGCTCCCGTAGGGCCGGTTGCTTCATCCGCCGTCGCATGGTCCCTGTTACATGATCTGGGGACCGTGCAGCTCAGTCGATGAAGCCGCCCGCCGGCGCCTTATGCGGCAGCGACCAGCCAAAATAGACCTCGGCTTCCACCAGCTGGCCGTCGCGCACGGTCAGGATCTCCGTGTTCTGGAAGCCGGGCTGCCCGTCGCGGCTGCCTTGATAGGTGATGAAGACGCGGTCGCCGTCCGGCACCAGGTGGAGCAGCTTGAAATCGGTGATGTGGTTGCTGGCCGGCCAGCAGCGGGCGAAATAGGTCTGCCGGTCGATGCGGTTGTCGCGCGGGCTGGAGAAATGGAAGTCCGCCGCGATCAACGGCTCAAGCGCGGCGCGGTCATTGTCGATATAGGCTTGGTAGCAGCGTTTCGCGATGGAGACTGGATCGTTGCTGCCGCTGGTTCCACCCTTTGCCTGGGACATGGCCGCCTCCTTATCTGATTGCATTATGCAACTTGTTCCAAAGATGCCGGAGCTAGTTGTTGGTTGCAATCAGATTGCGCCCGGAGTTGCGTTGTTTACCAATCGTGATCAGGAACGCCGGCCAAGCTATTGGGCTCTGTCGCCGCGTGCTCCCAAGGGGCGGTAGATCCAAAAAGGGATTCGGGGCCAGTGCTCGCGATCAAAGGTTTTTCCGATTCTGAATTCTGACTTGTTCATGATTTGTTCTGAGCATCGTTCACGGCCAATGCCTGGAGATGCAACATGCAACAAGACCTGTTTCGCCCGATTACTTCGACGCCAGATGCGCCGAAACGCTTGAAACCGGCGCGGATGAAGCTCGACCGGACAGAACCAATAGAAACCCTATTCTTAGCCTTATGTCCGGAAGTCCTGCTGGCGCGCCATATCGAAGGATACGGCCGCAGCTTCCTGCGGACTTATGGCCTCAAATATAATCCAGTGGCGCGGGCCTGGCGGCCGCCAGAATGGGACCGGCTGCATATCTCGTTGCTGGGGCTCGGCAGTTGCCGGGTGGTCCCGGAGGACCGTGTTTCTGAGCTCGATCTGATACTGCGGTCGCTGGCTTTGCCGCCGGTGATGATGACACTCAATCGACTCCTCAGCTTTGGCAGAGGTACTGGCAATCATCCGCTGGTCTTGACGGGTGACGAGGTCGGCATGCGGGACCTTCGTCGGCGCCTGCTGGACGCCCTGCAGCCGCTTGGTCTGGGCGCCGACAACGCCTTCAATCCACATCTCACCCTGAGCTGGGGGCCGGAACTGATCCCTGAGCAAGAGGTGAAGCCGATCGAGCTTACATTCAGTGAATTCGTGCTCATTCAGAGTACATACAATCGTCATCGGCATCGCATCCTCCGCCGCTGGCGCCTGCGCGGCTGACATACCTTGGACCGGCCACAGAAGACGGCCTCTGCTGAGCCGCCAGCGCCGTGCTGGCGCTCGGCAGATGAAGCGGCTAGAAGGATCGCCTGCTAATCGCGCCAGGCAATGTGCTGTGGCCGGTAGGACGGAACGGCAGAGGCACGGCAATGACTGTGACGATCTACGGCATCAAGAACTGCGACACGATGAAGAAGGCGCGGGCCTGGCTGGAGGCCCAAGGCATCGCCTATCACTTTCATGATTATAAGGCCGAGGGGATTGACCGGGCGCGGCTGCAGGCCTGGGTCAAGGAGCTGGGGTGGGAGACCGTGCTGAACCGCGCCGGTACCACCTTCCGGGCTCTCCCGGAAGCAGACAAGCAGGGGCTAAATGCGGAGAAGGCGGTTGCCCTGATGCTCGCCCAACCCGCGATGATCAAGCGGCCGATTCTCGATCTTGGCAAGACGCGGCTCGCCGGTTTCAAGCCGGACATCTACGCCAGGGCGTTTGCCGGCAAGTAAAGATGGCCCAGCGATAGTGATACCGGCCTCGCTTTTAGAGATACGGCCGGTGGCGAAAACACGGCTTGTCCCAGTGGCTTATATGGTCGAAACTGCGCGTTTAACGTGTTAAATGTCCGTCATAAAAGGCTTGCTCGGCGGGCCTTGCGGATGGACAGAGGGAAGATGAGTAGGGGTGTGGAACATCGACGCATTCTGGTGACCGGGGGATGTGGCTTCATTGGCTCCGCTCTGGTCCGCTTTCTCATGTCGGGCCGCGATCTTGCCGTCGCCAATCTTGACAAGCTGACCTATGCCGGTGATCCCGCCAATGTGGCTATGGTGGCGACGCAGTCCGGCTATGAGTTCCATCAGGTCGATATTGCCGATGCTGCCGCGGTGAAACGCGCTTTCGCCGCGTTCCAGCCGGATGCCGTGATGCATCTTGCGGCGGAGTCGCATGTCGACCGATCGATCGATGGACCGGAGGCCTTCATCCGTACCAACGTGCTCGGCACCTTCAACATGCTGCAGACGGCACTCACCTATTGGCGCGCCTTGCGGCCGGCCGAGGCGGTACGTTTCCGCTTCCTGCATGTCTCGACCGACGAGGTCTATGGCAGCCTCGGTGCGGAAGGGGCCTTCCATGAGGCCTCGCCCTATCAGCCGAATTCCCCCTATTCCGCCAGCAAGGCCGGCTCCGATCACTTGGCGCGCGCTTGGCACGCGACTTATGGCCTGCCGGTCATCATCACCAATTGCTCGAATAATTACGGTCCATATCAGTTTCCGGAAAAGCTGATTCCGACCATCATCATTGCAGCCTTGGGCGGTGCCGAGCTGCCGGTCTATGGCGCGGGCGAGAACGTGCGCGACTGGCTCTTCGTCGATGATCATGTCGAAGCGTTGTGCCGGGTGCTGGCGCGCGGCCGTGCCGGCGAGACCTATAATATCGGTGGCCATGCGGAGCGGCGGAACATCGATCTCGTGCGCGATATCTGCAGTCTGCTCGACGAGACGCTGCCCGGCTCGCCCCATCGTCCGCATGACACTCTGATCCGCTTCGTAGAAGACCGCCCCGGGCATGATTTGCGCTATGCCATCGATGACACCAAGCTGCGGACAGAGCTCGGCTGGTCGCCGCGCGAAACGCTGGAGACGGGTTTGCGGCGCAGTGTCGCTTGGTATCTGGAAAACCGCTCCTGGTGGCAGCGCCATCGGCAGGAGAAATATGACGGCAGCCGGCTCGGCCTCGCGGCCAGCGCCGCCAAGGAAGATCAGGAAACCCAGCATGCAAAATGACCCCGGCCGTGCCTGGAAGGCCGTCATCCTGGCCGGCGGCACCGGTACCCGGCTTTATCCCTTGACGACTACGGTCAACAAGCAGCTGCTGCCGGTCTATGACAAGCCGATGATCTATTATCCGCTCACCACACTGATGCTGGCGGGTATCCGTGATTACGTCGTCGTCTCCAGCCCCCAGGCCTTACCGCAATTCAAGTCCTGCCTGGGCGATGGAACGCAATGGGGGATCAAGATCGACTATGCCGAGCAGCCGTCGCCGGATGGCATTGCCCAGGCCCTGCTGGTGGCGGAGGAATATATCGCCGGCCATCCGACCGCGCTCATTCTCGGCGACAATATCTTCTACGGCACGGGCTTGCCGGCACAGTTCCAGCGTGCCGTCAACCGGCGCGACGGGGCGACCATCTTTGCCTATGTCGTCTCCGATCCGGGCGCCTTTGGGATCATCACGCTCGATGCCCAGGGCACGGTTCTGTCACTGGAAGAAAAACCGAAGTTGCCAAAAAGCAATCTCGCCGTGCCGGGCATCTATTTCTATGACGAGGATGCGCTTGAGATCGCCAAGACCCTGAAACCGTCGGCACGCGGCGAGCTGGAGATCACCGATCTCAATCGGATTTATATGGAACGCGGCAAGCTGCGGGCGGAGATGCTGGGTCGCGGCACCGCTTGGCTCGATGGCGGCACGCCGCAGACCTTGTTCGAGGCCAGCCAGTTCGTCATGGTGATGGAACAGCGCACCGGCTTGAAGATCGCCTGCCCGGAAGAGGTTGCGTATCGCATGAGATTTATCACAAGAAACCAGTTGCAGGGGTCGATAGATCTGTTGCGCGAGTGCGACTATAAAAAATATCTGACTCAGTTGTTGAACATACAGCTGACGGCCAACTGAACTGGGGTGTCGTTACAAGCAATTGCACCACAAGGCTATTGGCGGCTCAGGTCTCTATGGTCGAACTACACGGAGTTTACTTCAAATAATGGACCATCTTAAGGCGCACATGCGCAGGGCGACCAATGAACTCACTTGATCCTATTATCGCGAAAGCTCGACGTCGATTGCTCGACCTGCACTATGTTGCGAGGAGCGGGCATATAGGCGGCAATTTTTCTTGTATTGATGCGTTGGTTACACTCTATCACGCGGTAATGAGGCCTGAAGATCGCTTTGTGCTATCGAAGGGGCATTCTGCTGGCGCCCTTTATGTTACGTTATGGAGTATGGGTCGGCTATCTGATGATCAGCTGGCGACGTTTTGCAAAGACGACACTGTGCTGCCTGGCCATCCCAGCGGAACGGCAATTGATGGCGTGCTGTTTTCGACCGGAAGCCTCGGCCATGGTCCTTCATTAGCTGCAGGTCTCTCGTTAGCCGCACGTAACGATAAGTCCACTCGTCATATCTTTTGCCTTTGCTCGGATGGAGAGTGGCAAGAAGGTAGCTGCTGGGAGGCGCTCATTTTTTCGGTGCATCAGAGGCTGAATAATCTGACAATCCTGATTGACCAGAACGGTTGGCAGGGCTTCGGAAGCACGAGCGAAATCGTATCCTTTTCCGATTTGTCGTCGCGCGTGACATCATTTGGTGCGAATTTGATTTCAGTAGATGGCCATGATCCGGTCGCGATCATGGAGGGGCTTTCTAAACGTAGTAGCGATAGGCCGAACGTCGTCATCCTGAACACCATGAAGGGGCGAGGGCTTCACTTCGAGGATCGCCTTGAATCGCATTACCTGCCTCTTTCCGACGAACAGTATGCGGCGGCTAAGGCGCGCATAGAGTCGGAGCAGCGGTCATGAGAAATGCTTTTGCATCGGCAGTTGTTGCTAAATGCAATGATGATCGCTGCTTCTTTCTTACCGGCGATTTGGGGTTTATGGCTCTGGAGGAAGTACGCTCCACTTTTGGAGAGCGCTTCGTGAATATGGGGGTAGCGGAGCAAAACATGATTGGGGTCGCCGCGGGCTTGGCGAGAGAGGGAATGAAGGTATTCGCCTATAGCATTGCCCCATTTTGCTATGCTCGCCCATACGAGCAGATCCGTAATGACATTTGCTTGAATAAGTTGCCGGTTTGCTTGGTTGGCAATGGCGGAGGCTACGCATACGGACATATGGGCCCCACACATCATGCCCTCGAAGACTGCGCAGCGATGTTGGCGCTGGGTGTTCAAGTTCTGATTCCGGCTTTCGATGAAGATGTTCCAGCGCTACTCCAGGCGGTTGCGCAGCCAACGTATCTTCGTCTGGGGTACGACGAGCGTCCGAAGGGAAGCACCGCTCCCGAATATGCGCCATGGCGGCTGATATTGGAGGGCAATAACGGTGTCATGGCGGCCTTGGGCCCCTTGGCGGGCTTGGCATGGGGTGCGTTGAGCGACTTATCGATCGAGGCGCGCCCAGCCGTTTGGGCTGTTACTGAACTGCCGCTCGGCAAATTGCCTGAGAAATTTCTCATGTCTATCGATGAGCAAAAGCCTCTCTTTGTCATTGAAGAACACGTAGCCGCCGGTGGCCTTGGGATGCAATTGTCCTATGCACTTGCCACGCAAGGGAGATCAGGGGGGCGATTTGTGCACCGCTACGCCCTCGGCTACCCAAGCGGTAGATTTGGTTCGCAAGCCTTTCATCGCCGTCAATGTGGACTGGATGTTGTCGGCGTGCGCGACATGGTGCTTGCTGAAAGTAAACGTTGATGGACTTGACAGCAAAAATTCGGAAACTCGCTGGCCCCATTCTCGTGCTCGGTGCCAGTGGCTTTGTTGGAGCTAACATCCTCAGAAAGATACTCTCCGTGCGAGAGGATGTCGTTGGTTCCGAGTTCTCGAAGGGAGCTTGGCGGCTGGATGCGGTGCCGGAGAAAAATAGAGTCACACTCAATCTTCAAGATCCGGCAAGTATTCGATCGGCTCTTGATAAGACAGCGCCCGCAACCATTTTCGATTGCACGTCTTTCGGTGCATATTCTTTTGAGCAGGATTTTCAACGTATTCACGAAACCAACTACCTGGGCCTTATCCGGTTGATGGAGGAAATCGAGGCACGGGGCTTAGTGGCCTATATCCATGCAGGCAGTTCGTCCGAATACGGGCTTAACGCCGCGGGACCGAGCGAAGACGATACTCTTTTGCCGAACAGTCATTATGCCGTCAGCAAGGCGGCAGCGAGTCTCGTGGTCGGGTACTATGGAAAGGTGCGCGGGCTACCCGTGGTGAATCTGCGTCTGTATTCCGTTTATGGACCCTATGAGGATAGCTCGCGCCTCATTCCTGCGGTTTGCACGCAGAGTCTGGAATCCCGATTGCCGATATTCGCGCATCCCGATGTCATGCGAGACTTCGTGTACATTGACGATGTTGTTGAAGCCTTCATCGGCGCGGCATTGGCGATGGGACCAGAGATTGCCGGAGAGTCTTTCAATATTGGAACCGGCGTGCAAACGTCCCTGGCTTCATTGGCCGAAACGGCTCAGCGCATTTTCGAGATAAAGGATGAGCCGCAATTCGATGAAACGGTCGGCCGCAACTGGGATTTGGATAAATGGTTTGCCAATCCGAGTAAGGCCGCACAACGAATAAATTGGACGCCGCAAGTTGGCTTGGAGGAGGGCTTGCGCCAAACGCGCAATTGGTGGCGCGATATGCTGGCCAGCGCTCACTATTCTCAACTGACAAAGAAAAATTCGACGAAGAAAGTCAAGAACTCGGTGTCGGCGATTGTCGCTTGCTATAAAGACGAGCAGGCGATCCCGATAATGTACGAACGGTTGGTGCGTGTATTCAATCGTCTCGATCTGGATTACGAGATCATATTCGTCAACGACAACTCGCCGGACAATTCCGCGGAAATAATTCGACAAATCAGTGCGCGTGATCCCTCTGTAATCGGTATCTGTCATTCCCGAAACTTTGGTTCTCAGTCGGCATTCAGAAGCGGCATGGAAATGGCTACCAAGGAGTCCTGCGTTCTCTTAGATGGCGACCTGCAGGATCCACCTGAACTCATCGAAAAATTTGTGGAGACCTGGCAGAGTGGCGTTGATGTCGTCTATGGACGGCGTGTCGGGCGTGAGATGCCATTCTGGTTAGAGACCTGCTATAGGGGTTTTTATCGACTGTTTTCTGCGATGAGTGAAGTCCCGGTGCCCAGGGATGCTGGTGACTTTTCATTGTTGGATCGTCGCGTCGTCCACTGGATGCTGGAGTGCAAGGAGCGTGACGCGTTCTTGCGGGGGCTGCGCGCTTACGTGGGATTCAACCAGGTTGGTATCGACTATATAAGGCCCGAACGTATGTTCGGCGTCAGCACCAACAATTGGATCAAAAATATAGGATGGGCTAAGAAAGGGATCTTTTCTTTCTCGCGCATGCCATTGCATGTGATGACCGCATTCGGCGGAATTGCCGTTTTTGCGACCATTCTTCTCGCCTTTTCAAGTGTCCTTATTCGCATGTTGGCGCCTGACGCGGTGCCGAAGGGTGTGACGTTTATCTCTCTGCTCGTGATGTTCTTCGGGTCCGCGACGATACTGGGAATTGGGCTCTTGGGCGAATATATAGGTAAGATATTTGAGGAAACTAAAGCGCGGCCCGTATTTATAAGGCGTGATCTGATTACGCGCGGTGAGATCAGGCCTGCGGAAATTCGCGAGAGAACTTAGTAATGGAGAACCAAATTTCATCGCGGGTATCTCGAGCTTGCCCAGTATGTGGGAGCCGTGACGCCGTCGTTTTCATCGAAGAGAATATTGATGAGGCGAAGCTTAGCGCGTTTACCTATTCATCACGCAAGGTGCCGGAATTCATGTGTCATCTCCTGGTGAGATGCATGAGCTGCGATCTGGTTTACGCATCTGAGCCACCTGAGTTGTCTTATCTCTCGGCTGCCTATGCCGACGCGGCATATGACTCGGGTGAGGAAGCGAGATGCGCGGCGCAGAGTTACGCTCGGGCTCTTGCTCCACATATCGAGCAGTTGCCTGGCCGCAACGCGGCAGTTGACGTTGGGGCTGGATGCGGCCCTTTGTTGCCTTGGTTGAAGCAATGCAAGTTCGGACCCGTTATCGGAATCGAACCGTCAAAGGCGGCAATTCAGGCGGCCCCTGAAGATGTCCGTGGCTTGTTGCGAGAAGGTGTTTTTTCGAAAGATATTTTGGACGGCGTTAGCCCTTCCTTGATTTGTTCGTTTATGACTTTGGAGCATTTGCCGAATCCTGGGCAGTTTGTGAAGACCGCCTACGAGTTGTTGGAGCCGGGAGGCATGATTGCAATCGTGGTTCACAATTGGCGAGGGTTGTTAAATCGTTTGTTGGGAAGGCGATCTCCGATTATTGATATTGAGCACTTGCAGCTTTTCAATCCGAACTCGGTTGCAACCCTGCTGAGACTTTCTGGCTTCAAGATGATTAGGGTTCAATGCATTAGCAATTCATATCCGCTGCGATACTGGCTTCGGTTGACACCGTTACCGTCGAAGTTGAAGGCTGTTCTCGGTCATGGCCTCGAGAAACTGGCTCTCGCGGATAAGCATATTAAGCTCAACGTGGGTAATATTCTGGCCATTGGGATTAAGGACGTATCGAGGCACGCATGAATAGCTTTGAAAAAGACACCATTAAGAAGAACGTAAATCGTTTTGAAGATGATGTTCGTCGCTCTGGCTCATATGCCTACACCGCCGAGAAACTGTCGTCCCAGCTCGCCAATGGTCGAATTAGCGAAGGCATAAGTAGCAGTTACTCATTTGCCGGCAAGCGCGTCCTGGATCTAGGCTGTGGCGACGGTACTTACACGTTGGAGCTCGCCAAGCTTGGAGCCGACCGCATTTTAGGCATCGATCCAGCCGAGGCGGCGGTCAAAGCCGCAAGCATGAAAGCTGAGCGGGCAGGCTATAGCGATCGTGTGCAGTTTAAGGTCGGCAACATCTATGCGCTTCAAGAGCAGCTTGGTGAAAGCCATTTTGACTGTGTTGTGCTGCGTGGTGTATTGCACCATCTGCCAGACCCGGCCCGGGCGGTTGCGTGCATTGCCTCCGTTGCAGATACAATAGTGATCCTGGAGCCCAACGGATATAATCCTGTCCTCAAGCTGCTGGAACGCTTTTCGCGATATCATGTGGAGCATGAGGAACAGTCATTTTTCCCGTCGACAATTAAGGGGTGGGCAACCGCTGCAGGATTTGGCGTGAGGTCCGCGCGAATGATTAATCTTGTGCCGATGTTTTGCCCGGACTGGATGGCTCGCATTTGCCGAAGCTTGCAGCCGCTGGCGGAAAATCTTCCAATCGTGCGGGCGCTAGGCTGCGGTCAGTGTTTGATCGTGGCCACGAAATTCATCAGCAACGGCAAATAAGGCATGGCTAGGGCGAGCGCTGTATTAAAATGTAAACCGGCGAGATTTTTTGCAGAGGGTGCCTGAAGCAAGGAGTTGGCGAGTGAGGTGAACGCTGAACGATAGACTCGGCTGAGTGAGAGGTGCCTCGTACAATAGAAAAAACCTGTCTAATTGGCGCCTAATCAAGGTCCTGTTTTAGATCTCTATCGGTCATCTAGTGGACGGATTGCTCGCCCCTTTTACGTTAGTCTGTTTGTTGTGGCGGTATCTCGTAGATCGCGTACTCACCGTTGTTGTATATGGATTTAAATGCCTTTGGCACCGATGTTCCGGCACTGACAGCGGCATAGTAACTGCTGTACGAGCGCCGCAACTGCAATTGATTGGGGCGAAGCTGGCCAGCGATGACTGCCAGGTTATTGTTCAGGCGTGCTCGCTTTGCATTCTCGTCTCCTCTCAGGGCAAGAGCACCGGCCCAACTTGAGATGTAGAACTGACGTTCGGAGATACCTGCGTAATCATTCCAGCCCTTAAGACGTGTCGGCTCCTCGCCCGTCTGATCCGTGAAGATAAGTGCGTCCGAGGGCGTCAACCGGCGAACATTGTTCCAGAGGTCGTAGAGTGACGTGGAAACGATTGCTCGGTTCGGGCCGGTAAATCTGGGAAGGAATCTGAGATCACCCTCAGCATTGGCAAATACAGTTAGCAATGCCGTCAGCGCCAGCCAGTATCGCCAGGTGCCGTGACGTTCTGTAGGTTGATTTGATAGACGAGTATCAATTGGGGCGGGCTGCTGTAACACGAGTACCAGCGCGCCTCCGAGGGTGAACACCCATATTATGGTGACGATCGGGCCACCGAGTTCATTGTAGAGATGGCTGAAGAGCGTCAAACCTGCAGCTATGGTAATCAGAATGGGAGCCGATCGAGGCCGCGGGTTCGGGTCAAGAATAAACCAGCCCGCCATCAAAATAAACACGGATGCGGCACTTCCGTTGAACAAGAAAGGGTAGCCAAAGAACAGAGCGATACCTAGGAGCGTTGCAGCAAATAGCGGCAGATTCTTTAGTCGCCACGAAGCAAGCAGCATCAACAATAAGCCAATGTCCGCAGCCAATGTGGGCAGCACGGCCATGATATAGCCACCCCATTGTCCTAAGTAACGGAGCAATTTCTTCAGTACTTTCGAATGGCTGAGATCGGGGGCCGGGGGAAGCGCTGTGTTCTGAAAAATGTGGATGCTGGGCGGGCCGTAGTCAGCTGCCGAAGAAAGGGAAATAAAGCTGGGAGCAAAAAACGCGACCACGAAGAGAGAGAAGATCGCGACGGCAGCAGCGCCAGCTATCAACATCATGAAGGCCGTCTTCGATCCGGTTGTTCGGACCTTATTCCACAAGCAACAGCCCGCGTAGCAGCTAAACACCGCGATTGCCACGACTTTAGATATTCCGAATCCGATCACCGCCAAAGGCAGTGTCAAATACAAATAACCGATTCTATCTTTGCCCCTGTCGACCATATAGACGATCCCCAGCCCAATAGGGAAGCCGAAGGCAAAAGGAGGGCTCTCGACAATCCAACTTGGATATCGAGTTGCGGTGCACAGAATCAGCACGATGATGCATTGGGTCTTGGCGTCGAGCGGTGGCCGGCCGGCGATTTCCCGGTACCTGAGCATCTGCTCAACGATGAAGACAACAGAAAGAAAAAAGAAAAGTGAAACGGAGGTGGTCAAAAACAACGAAATTTCGAACCGCGGGAAGCGATCAAAAGCAAAAGCTAAAATTCCAGCGAGCTGGTTGAAAGGAAGTAGATCCAAGCCCTCAAGGGCAAGAGAATGAAATGGGAAAAGATTTAATTTTAATGAGTAATAGCTTGCTGCATAGAATGTCAGGTCACCAAGATCAACTGTGCCTTTGAAGTTCTCGCTCGGTAGTCGCCAAAGAAGGCCCAAATGGGCACTGAGCGCTATTCCCAGACAATAGATCGGCAACAGCCTTTTCCAGCTTTGTTGCCTCGGCGACAAACTTGGGTATTTCGTGAACAGTGGAAGTATCGCCGGCAGCCGAGCTGCGGTTACTCCAAGAACAATACCAAGGGCCCAAAAACCGCTTCCTTTGAAAAACTGCACTCCGACGCAGATAACCAGGGCGAGAATCAAGCCAAAGAAAAGGCTCAGCACCATATGGTCAGTAGGGAGTAATCCCCAGCGCTTCGGCGCAAGGCTGAGTGCTGCCAGGCCGATGCCGATCGTCCCGATGAAGAGGAGCGTGCCAAACGCCGCATGCCAAAGCACGGCCGTCAAGAGCCCAGGCGCCGACAGGTCCGGGCTATCCGCGTTGACGGGTTCCAGAATGCCGATATGGGCCAAGCCAAGCCGAGCGATCAATAAAACGCAGGCGGCTATTATAAGTGCGTTAGGCGTCAAAACTGGGGTGCAGTTTCCGAAAAATCTTTTGATCGATGCCATTGCCGCTCTTACCGCTCTCAAATGCTGTATTCACAGACCGCACAAGAATTTCGACGCTTATGGTGTTTTTTCAAGCGCGGATGCTTGAAAATCTAAGCGGTCGGTGTTCCCGAACTCGTTCCCACCTGAGCCTCCTGGTCGCCGGATGGCAGCGAACCCAAAAGTGGCTATTTGATCGGCTATAGCCCGCTTCCGTTCGGAGAAAATAGGGATCCAGACTGCTGATGGGGCCTTAACTTGCCCTCAAATCGGCTTAGTCTTAACTGAGTGAAAGAGAAGCTCATTGCAGCCGGTTGGTACCTGGGCTGGAAGCGTCTTGACGCACTCGAAGCCGAGTGGCTCCACCAAAGCTCTCACTTCCTCGATGCTGGCATATTCGTATGGATAGCCTCCAACCCAGTCGATCACATTGAAGTAGAAATCCATGCCGCGGTCTTGCTTGGTTGGATTTTCACCGGTCACCACCAGCTTGGCTAGCCAGATGACCGGATAAAATAGGCCAATCAGGAGTCGCTGCAGCCACTTGGGGCATTTGCAGTAGAACCATTTGATCGCTACCCAGATTGGTGACGTGAAGTGCCTGTTATAGATTGCCAATGCAAAATAGCCACCCGGCTGGACGAGCGATACAGCGTTGGCAATTGCCTGCTTCATATCCCCGGTATGATGAAGTACCCCCCAAGAATGAACGACGTCATATCCTCGGCCGCCAGTGGCAGCCCGAAGTGCCGAGACGACCGAGGGCTCGAGAATAGATCCGACCGTGATTTTCGGCGTGTCTGGTGACACCGCGGGAAAGAAACGCGCTGTATTTGCAGCTGCTTCGGCACAGCGCGGGTTGATATCGCAGCCATGTGGCTGTGCGCCCTGCTCAGCTGCCACGAACAACGACAAGCCTTGGCCGAAGCCGATATCAAGAAATGTCTTGCCGGCGAGATCGACTTGTCCCATGAGACGTTGAAAATCCTGCTTCGCTTGCCGGACTTTGGTATCATCCAGCGCCTGGCGGGAGAAATTCAGCCAGTTGCTGCCAAAATCGAATGCCGTTGCCATTCTATAGGTTACCCGTCTTCAAAGTTGTCGGTCGCGGCTCAACTCGATTGATGCGCGGCCATCTGGAAATAAGCCTGTGCGGTCGATTGCCAGGAGTAATGTTGTTCGATGCGGCGGCGGCTCGCTTGGCCCATCCGGTGCCGCGTCGCCGGGTCGGCAATGATCAGGCGTAGAGCTTCCGCCATCGCCGGGATGTCGTCGACCGCAACCAGGAACCCGTTTTCCCGATCGACAACGAGCTCCTCGCTGCCGCTGATACGGGTCGCCAGGATCGGCAACCCGGCGGCCATCGCCTCGAGGACGGCATTGGGCATGCCTTCATCGCGCGACGGAAATAGAAACGCGTCAGCAGCGGCATATACTTCCGGGATGCGGTCGCGATCCACCCAGCCGAGAAAATCAATCCGGTCGGCAAGCTGCAGATCCTGCGCAAGACGCGTTAAGGTGTCGCGCTCCGGCCCGTCTCCCACGATGCTCAGCCGATAGTTTCGATATTCAGGTGCGAGCCGGTGAAGCGCATACAACAGGCTGTCGAGCCCTTTCTGCATGTGGAGGCGCCCGACGAACAGCAGTGACAGCACCGGATGTGCGTTGCCGTTTCCCGGCACGAATTTCTCGAAATCGACGCCGTTCGGCACGATCGCGACTGCGGTATCCGGTACCGATCGGCATGCCAGCCGCTGCAACCCTTCGCTATTGGCGACCACATGCGCGGCATTGCGCCAGATCAAACGTGTGATGGGGGCCGTGATCCTGTGAAAGAAGGCCAGCTCCTGGCCGAGATATCCCGGCACGTCGCCACCGCGCAGCGAAACGATATAGGGAATGCGCAGGAACCACTTGAGCAGATAGGCGATCGGGCCGCTGGGAATGCTGAAGAAGGCGATGGTGGTCTGTGCGCCGGCCTTGCGGGCGATGGGCACGGAAAAAACCGCCGCAGAGATCATGAACACGATCATTTCGAGAATGCTGCATCGGTCTTTGCGCCGGCGCAGGGTCGGAATGCGAATCACCCGATAGCCGTGCAGGTATTCCTGCCGCGGCAAGCCGCGGAAAGCCGAGGTCAGGACGGTAACCTCTGCGCCGAGCCGGGCCAACTCGCGGGCGATATTCAGCGTTGCCGTGCCGGCTCCACCCCCAAGAGGAGGGAATTCATAGTTTATGAGAAGGAGAGAAGGCTTTCCGGCCATGGTCGCGTGGTCAGCTTCACGATTTTTCTGCAGAACAAATGGCCTATTGCGCATACTAACGCCAGTACTATTAATGCTGGAACGGCAATGACTTGATTCCTTATTACCGGGGGAATAGTTGCGCTCATGTTAATACAACTAAATTGTGTAAAGAGAGTTTTTTGAATGTGCGGAATCGGTGGTTTCGTCGGCCCCTATGACCCGTCCATCGCCGAGGCAATGCTGGCGGCAATGCCCCACCGCGGGCCTGACGGAACGGGCGCCTGGAGCGACCCCGAAAACGGCATACATCTCGTGCATCGCCGCCTCGCGATCGTCGATGTCGCTACCGGCAGCCAGCCGATGTGGGACGAAACCGGTCAGATCGGCATCGTCTTTAACGGCGAGATTTATAATCACGTCGAATTGCGGCAGCAGCTCATCAATGCGGGCCATCGGTTCCAGACCGACCACTCGGATACGGAAGTCGTGATCCAGGGTTACAAGGCCTGGGGACCGGCAGTCGTCGATCACATGAATGGCATGTGGGCTTTTGCCATCATCGACCGTCGCAGCAACAAGCTCTTTCTCAGCCGGGACCGGTTTGGCGAGAAGCCGCTCTATTTCTGCCGGCAGGACAATCTCTTCGCGTTTGGGTCGGAATTGCGGGTGGTGCTCGCACATCCAGGTATTCGCTCGGATATATCCGCACTCTCCATCCAGAAGTATTTCGCTCATGGCTATCTGCCCGCGCCGAATACGATCTACCAGGGCATCGAGCAACTGCCGGCAGGCCATTCGGCGGTATATGACATCGCGACGCGTTCTTTGAACGTCACCCGCTACTGGTCGCTGATGATCGATCCACAGGAACCGGCGTCGGATGATCGTGCCGAAACTGAATACGGCGCGGCGATTCGCGATATGCTCGGTCGGTCAGTCCGCCAGCGGATGGTCGCGGATGTGCCGGTCGGCGTGTTGCTGAGCGGTGGCGTCGATTCCTCGGCCGTCGCCTATTTCGCGGCGCAATCCGACAGCTCCATCACCACCTTCAATATCGGCTTCGATGAGAAGAGTTTCGACGAATCTTCTTATGCGCAGGAAGTCGCCAATCTCGTCGGGGCAAAGCATTACGTCGATCAGCTGTCGCTGGAACAGGCCTGTCAACTGCTCCCGGAACTACTCGACCGGTTGGACGAACCGTTGGCGGATGCATCACTTCTGCCGTGCTACCTGCTCTTCCGGCATGTTAGGCGCCACATGAAGGTCGCCCTCGGTGGCGATGGCAGCGACGAGCTTTTCGCCGGCTACGATACCTTCCGCGCGCTGCGCTGGGCAAAGCTCTATGAAGCGATGGTGCCGGCACCCTTGCGCCGGCCGATCCGTCACGTGGTCGGCATGCTGCCGGTTTCTCACCGCAACATGAGCCTCGATTTCAAGATCAAGCGGACGCTGCGCGGTCTCGACTATCGCTCCAACATGTGGAATGCCGCCTGGCTCGGTCCCCTTGCGCCGCAGGAGATCGAAGGCTTGATGACGCAGCGTTTCGAGCAGGAAGAAATTTACAGCGAGGCGCTTTCGGCTTGGGCCGATTGCCCGCAAGGCAACATCGTCGACAAGACGATCCAGTTCTACATCAACCTCTATCTGCAAAACGACATTCTGACCAAGGTCGATCGCTCCAGCATGATGCATTCGGTGGAATGCCGCGCCCCATTCCTGGATCTGGATCTGGTGGATTATGTCCGGCGCATTCCCAGCCGTTTCAAGATACACCGGGGACGTACCAAACATATCCTCAAGGTCGCCCTTGCGCCGCTGCTGCCCGATCACATCCTCAATCGCCCGAAAAAGGGCTTTGGTGTCCCGATCGGGAAGTGGTTTGTGGACGGCAAATTGCGCATGGATGATCCCAAGCGTCTCTCCGCTTTTCTCGACACCCATCGTCTCGACAAGTTGGGGCAGGAACATCGACACAAGACTGCCGACCATCGTGGCGTCCTGTGGGCCGGTCTCGTTCTAAATCACTTTCTGGCCAATCCAGCGCATGTTCGCCCTTAAGGAACGGCCCGCGGGGAAAGCTTTTCGCGACTGGAGAAGCTCGGAGATACGCGCCATCGGGAGTCGATCCGCTTGCGGTCGCGGCGAGATGGCTCGGCTGAACGCCTCCAGCGAGTTTATACCGGCCGGGGATATACGTGGTCGCCTGGAGTTCGATGCTTTCAGGCTAAAGGCTGAATCCGCCTCTAAGAGGAAGACAAAAGCCGACTATTGTCTTGGTCGCGCAAAAAGGGCAGAAGTATCCCCATCAGGCATAGCCGGCCTTTATCAGTCAGTTTCAATTGGAAAATCCCGGACTTCCAGGTTGGTATAGGTGGGAAATCAGATCGGGATCGGAGTTATTTGAATGACCTCATCTTCTCACAGCTGTTCGACCAGCGACGTGACGAAGCACAAGCTCTCAGTCGTCGTGCCTGTCTATAATGAACAAGAGAACATCCCGATCCTCTATGAGCGCCTGAATGCGACGCTACGGGGGCTCGGCCGTGACTATGAGATCGTCCTGGTGAATGATGGTAGCCGGGACGGATCGCTGGTGGCGTTGCGGCGGCTGGCGGCCGATCATCCTGAGGTGAAGGTGCTCGATCTGAAGCGCAATTCCGGGCAGACGGCTGCCCTGATGTGCGGTATCGATCATTCAACCGGCGATATTATTATTCCCATCGATGCCGACCTGCAGAACGATCCAGCCGATATTCCGCGTCTTCTGGAGAAACTAGACGAAGGCTACGACGTGGTATCCGGCTGGCGCCGTGAGCGAAAGGACGCCGCCATACGCCGAAATTTCGTCAGCAGCGTCGCCAACCGCGTCATCTCGAAGATCTCGGGCGTGCATCTGCGTGACTACGGCTGTTCGCTGAAGGCGTACCGGCGATCGGTGCTGGAGGGGGTTCGTCTGTATGGCGAAATGCACCGTTTCGTGCCGATCTATGCATCCTGGATGGGCGCCAAGATCACGGAAATCCCCGTATCGCATTCGCCGCGCATCTATGGCAAATCCAAATACGGGTTGGAGCGTATCGCCAAGGTTATCCTTGACCTGATCGTCGTCAAGTTCCTCGACCGGCATCTGGTAAAGCCGATCTATGTCTTTGGCGGCTTTGGGCTCCTGTCGATTGCTGTGTCGTTCTTGGCCCTCATCTGGGCGGTATATCTGAAGCTGGTCGACGGCTTGTCGCTCATCCAGACGCCGTTGCCGCTGCTCTCCGCAATGGCGTTGCTTGCAGGTATCACCGCTATTCTCCTGGGCCTGATGTCCGAAATTCTTGTTCGGACCTATTTCGAATCCCAGGACAAGCGGCCGTATTACGTGCGCGAGCGTCTCAATCTGTGATCGATGTCCGTCGCCGGGCAATACCTCAGAATGCATAGACCGCATACTGATCGTTCTCAAAGACCAGTCGCAGCGGTATCGCCGCTGGATGCGACCAATTCTTGTGAACCAAGAAATGCGTCCAGTGGTTGCGGCTGGCGAGATCGGTGATCGCGGTGCTCCAATCGGGGGCGGCGAGCTGTTGAACCTCCGCCAGCCTTTGACCGGCGCCCGGCAGGTCTGCTTCGCCGTCACCATTGCAGAAGTAGCATTGATGGCCGAAAAGCGCCGAGACCAACGGGTTTTTCAGCGTATAGCGGTAATCGATCACCGGGTAGCGAAGATCATTGGTGACCACGACCGATCCTGCGACGGGAATTTGCTGCATTGCTTCAGCTAGAGCGGCGGTCTGGGTGACGTCACTGCCGCGGCCCGGGTTAGCGGCAACCTGTGCCGACACCATTGGAATCCGTCCGATCGGGATCAGTGTCGCGACAACGACCAAGAGTGTCACGACAATGCGCCCGCTTCGCTTCAAATTCGGCCATGTGTCGGCAATTGCCAGGGCCACAAAACTGGCGATCAGCATCGATGCTATTCCCGCCAGCCGGAACCAATTGAAGTTGGGTTCCGGCTGATCGGCAAAGAACAGGGCAGTAAGGTTGATCGCAAGCAGCAGGAGCAGGCTAGCCAGCAACCAGATCTTTCCTTGAACGGCGACATGACGCCAGAAGCAAAGCGTCAAGCCGAGGCCAATGGCAATCAGCAATGCCAAGTTGCGGAAGATCTCGACCGTATTATCTGTGCAATAGGTACAGGCAAGTGGCGCGAAGACGACTTTAAAGCTCGTACCGCCGGAGCCCAGGAGCCGGCCGATGACGATGCCGATCGCCAGCGCGAGAACCGGCGGCAAAATCTCCTGCCAGCTATGCTCCTTGATGGCGCGATAGACCGACCAGATTCCGATCAGGAGCCCCGCCGCGACGAAATAGAAGGGATCTACCAAGGCCAGGCTGCCGACCAGGACCGCCGCCATCCATCTGGCTAACCGTCGCTGCCACATGAACATCAGCGCAAGCAGGAACCAGCAAATCATCCGCGCGCCAAAAGTCGGCAAATGAACGACGAGGTATTGCAGGCTGGGCTCGGCGGCGAAGCTGCCGGCTTTGACGGCATGGGAAATGGCGTCAAACAGTCTGAAGCTCAGCTTGAAATCGCTCTGGTTGCTGTTGAACGCAACAACGAGGATACAGGCCGCGAGCAGCCGGGGAAGGCCAGGGCCGATTCGTTTCAACAACAGCCAGGCGGCGCCAATAATGCCGCATTCGATCACCGGGAAGGCTACGTAGAACTGTGCAACATGCGGCTGCAGGCCGGTCAGGCGCACAAGATTGGCGACAGCTTCCAGGGTACCGAAATGATAAGGTTTCGAGCCATTCAGGAAAGTCAGTGATTCCGGCGGTATCTGGGGCGACGCGAGCAGCGAGCGGATCATCGCCAAATCGAAGGCATCATCCGAATAGAAGATAAACTTGGGAAAGGCGCCACTTCCAGCAAGTACGGCACGAACCAGGACGACACTCAAAGGGAGGAGTAAGACTAATGCGGATAAAGCGGTCGTAATGAGCTGCCCCCGCGCATCAGTCGTGACATCGTCTTGTCGTGCATTACTTTGAGAGCCGGTGCGCAAGATCGCCATCAGGAGTAGGGCAATCGCAAGGAAGATTGCCAAGACCGCCCAGTTAGGCCAGCCAATCAGGCGTATAATCGTCGACACCACACCGGAAACAACAAAACCGACAGAACCGGCTGTGGCCAATTCGGCAAGGCCAGCGCGACCGGTGATACGCCAGAGGGCGACCAGCACCGGCGACGCATAGACTAGAAAAATCAGGCTGGTGCAGAGATTTACCCAAAGGCCGATTGTGGGATTTGCCGCCATCCAGGCAATCAAGGCCAGTGGATAGAGAGACAGACTCAATATGGATTGAGCGGGATTGGCTGATGACGAAGCTACGACGGATCTTTGCATATCTAATTTCCAAACCACTCTTCATGGTCTCCGACCGCGAGAGATGTCACTAGTGCCTTACCTATCTTGCATCACCGGCAAGCGTAGCCTGTAAGGCTCTGCTTTTGCTTTTGTTGTTTCATCAGAAGCAGCACCAACGTCTGCGGCGTCATCCCAGATTGGGCCGCCCCATCCTACCAGGAGACGCAGGTCAACATGCCAGTTATGCCAAGGACAGCTGTTATCTCTCTCACATGTCAGGGGATACGATAGATTGAGAACGCATCATTGCTATAGATTTTCTGGAACGTCGCTGGAACCTGCCGCGTCGCTGATATGGCGGCGAAATAGCTGCCATATTCACGATGCAGGGTGAGATTCTCTGGGCTGTCAGAGCCCTGAAGGATGGCATCATTTGAGGCCAACCGCTTCATCCGCGCGTCGACATCTCCTCGCAAATAGGAAGTTGACCAACTGGAGATGTAGAACTGCCGCTCCGCCATCATGGCGAAATCGTTCCATCCCCCTAGGCGATCCGGAGTATTACCCGTTTGATCGGTAAATATGAGTGCGTCACTAGGAGTAAGTTCGCGAACCTTGACCCAGAGATCGTAGAGTTCCGGTGCAACAGGTTCGCGCTCCCTACGGCCGAGGCGAAGCGTGCCGTCAGCGTGGGCAACCGCGCTAACCAAGCAGACTGCAACCAAAGCATACTGCCAGGCACTACGGAACCAGACACGCTTGTTTCCAATTGTGACGGTTGTCAATTCTGGGGAGAACAGAATCAACGCCAACATAGCGCTCAGCGGGATGGTCCAGATGAAAATCACGGACCATTCTCCGGTATCCCGTCCCCAGAAGCTGCCGATGATCAGCGTCGCAGAAATGGCCAACAGCGCCAAACTTTTCCCATCAATCTTCTGCCGGTTGAGAAACACCCATGCGAACATCAGAATGAAGCAGGACGGCTCAGTAGGCCAAAAGAGGTAGGAATAGGCGTAGTACAGGGTACAGCCAAGTATGACCGAGACGAACACGGCAATGTTCTTGAGCCGCAACGTCGCCCAAATCAGAAAAAGCGGCCCGATATCCATCATCAGCAAGAACGCCGCTTTTCGCAGGGCCTTCTTTACTTTGAGGCCGATTGAAAGATTGAAGTGCAGGTGGTGGTAACTATACGGCCCAAAATCAGATGTAGACGCGAACGAGATGAAATTGTGCCAGAAGGTCGTTACCAGGATTACGGATAAGATTCCCGCAAGAATGCCGCCGCCGATGAGGCCGATGAGCGCAAATTTCGACCTGTCATGCCACACCCTTAGGCAAAGCACGCACATGGCGTAACAACCGATGACCGGCATGACCATGACCTTGGTGACGGTGAATATCAAGACCGTCAAGGGCAGGGACACCATCAGGAAAGCCAGCCGATCGCGGCCTCGATCGATCAGATAAATGATTGAGAGAGCCATAGGCAGCGCCAGAGCGTAGGGCGGCGTTTCAACCAGCCAGCTCGGGTAACGTACGGCGGCGCAGAGCAACAGCACAAGTACAAGACCGAGACTGCGCGTGATTGGCGTACCGACAACCTCACGGCGATAGCACAACATATTTGCCACGGCATAGGCGACGCTCAGGAAGAAGAACATTGCCATCGATGTCGTCAGGAAGAGTGAGATTTCGAAACGCGGCAACGCGTTGAAACCCAATGCGAGGAGCTGTGGTGTCTGATTGAACGGATGAAAACTTTCGCCTTCGACGGCGAATTCGGCGAAAGGAATAATGCCGACTTTGAGCGAGTGATAAGCGCCGGTGAAGAATGCGAGGTCGCCGAGCGCGATAGTCCCGTTTGGAATTTCGCTGGGTAGGCGCCACAAGAGCCCGAAATGGGCGCTGAAGCCGAGGCCAAGGCAATAAATAACAGCCAGCTTGGCCCAGCCGAGCCGCGATTGCTTTTCCCTTAGCGCCACCAGGGCCGGTATCTCGTTCGGAATCCTTGCAGCGGTGGTGACGATGTCGAAAACCTGCCGCAGTCGAATGGCTATGAACCCGAATTCCAGCCCGAGGATGATGAATGAGCCACCATTGCAGAGCCGGACGATGATGCAGGCGGCTATCCAGCTGAGCAGACCGAAGATGGGCGCCAGCAGCAGATGGTCCGAGGTGGATAGTCTCCAAGCCTTCGGGGCAAAACTTAAAACCGCAAGGCCGCCACCAACGATACCGCCGAAGAGCAAAGTGCCGTAAAGTACGTGCAGAAATACAACGAAGCCCAAGCCTGGCGCCGACAAGTCCGGGTTTCCGGCATTGATGGGCGGAAATACGCCGATAATTGCCAAGCCGCCCCATAATGCCGCGATGCAGCCCAAGAGGGTAATCGTCAATCGCAATATTGCCGATGATCGATCATGGACTGTCGAGGCCATGTTATTCTCCAACCTGATACGCGTAATAAAAAGCCGCGCACTTATTTGCCGCGGCATATGCTGCGCCCCGTCACGCTTCCAACTATTGGAAGTGAGCAGGCGATACTCTTAAGCGATCACTTGAGGCTGCGCAGAAATGACTTGGCGCATTAGCCGGCAAATACAGCCTGACGTCGTTTTACCCGCCCCGAGGACGATTTTCTCATACAAACAAAGGATTTAAGGGTCAAGTGAAGTAACGACATAAGCGTTATTTCCAAATCGGCTTCCCGCTGCCCGGCAGCCCGTAACTGGCCCATTTGCCGGTGACGCGATCGACAATCTCGTTCGACATGCGGATTTTCTCGCCCCAGTCGCGCTTGGTCTCGGGCGGCCATTTATTGGTGGCGTCGAGACCGATCTTGCCGCCGAGGCCGCTTTCCGGCGAGGCGAAATCGAGATAGTCGATCGGCGTG
>Ga0255336_100951_pt1 | contig 28653 bp, 20 predicted proteins | sample MeOH1_35cm_T3_17_FD_189102 | JGI IMG/M metagenome (GOLD analysis project Ga0255336, IMG submission 189102) | Sandy soil microbial communities from University of British Columbia, Vancouver, Canada - MeOH1_35cm_T3_179 | ecosystem: Engineered > Artificial ecosystem > Sand microcosm > Unclassified ...
TCCAAGCTGACGACATGTGCGTCAGCTTGGACACCTTGCATGCAGGCCTGCTGCGCCAGGCCTGCATGAGAAAAACCGTCGACGAACCCCGGAGGGGTTTGTCGACGGCCTGAAAGCTCCGCAAGGAGCTTTTACCGCAATTGTTCATTGTTCATTGTTCATTCTTCATTGCGCCCGCGGCGCGCTTACCTGCTGAGCAAAATCGCTCCCCAGTCCAGCGCCGGGTCCGCAAGCGACTCCGCGCGAAAATCCGCGAGCGGGTTCTCCCTTGCGGGGCCGACGCCCAGCGTCACCATGCCGCCCGCGTGGCCGGCCGTGATGCCGGCGTCCGCGTCCTCCACTACCACGCAAAGCGCGGGCGGTACGCCGAGCTTCTGCGCCGCAACCAGGAAAACCTCGGGGTCGGGTTTAGAGCGCGCGGTGTCAAAGCCGCTCGCCACGGCGTCGCACAGCGGCAATAATCCGATGCGTTCCAATATAAAGGGCGCGTTCTTGCTTGCAGACCCCACGGCGACGAGCGTGCCCCCGGCGCGGAGTTTTACAAGCGTTTCCTTCGCCATGGGCAGCACGTCTTCCCCGCTCAGCGCCTGCAGGGATTCCACATAGTAGCCGTTCTTGCGCTCGGCCAAGGCGCGCTTTTCTTCCTCGGTATAACGTCTTTCGGCCTTTTCCAGCACGACCTCCAGCGATTCCATGCGGCTCACGCCGCGCTGGCGCAGATTGTCCGCGCGGGTAAAGGCCGTGATATGGAGTTCCTCCGCCAGCCGTTTCCACGCCCGGTAGTGAAGCTCGTCGGTGGTGACCAGCACCCCGTCCAGATCGAAAATGACCGCCCGTATCATGCGTTTTCTTTTCCTTCCATCTCTTTGATGCGCTCGAGCCTGCCGCCCTCCCGGGTAATGACGGCCCGGTACAGCGCGCCGCGGTATACGAAGCGGAAGGAGAACCCCTTCCAGCGCGAGGGCAGCTGCGGCGAAAGCGCAGGCCCCTCTTCCCCGAAGGTCAGCCCCCCGAAGCCCTGCGCGAGCGTCTTCCACGCGCCGCCCGCCGCGGCGGGGTGCGTGCCGCCGATGTACACAAGGCCCGCCCATTGCTTGCCGCCGCCCACGATATCCGCCCCGGCGCTCTTCATAAAAAAAGGATACGCGAGATCCGGCTCGCCGAACCGGCAGGCCAGCAGCGCGTACATGCAGGCGCTCAGGCTGGAGCCGTGCTCGGTGCGCGGCTCGTAATAGCGCCAGTTGCGGCGGAGGGTTTCTTCATCGTACTCCCCATGGAACAGCTCCAGCATGGCGACCACGTCCGCCTGCTTGATGACCTGCGTATCCGAAGCCGCGCCCGTTCCCCCGCCCCAATACTCCCGCGGGTCCCTGAGGCGGGCGCGCACGGCGTCCGGCACCGCGTCCTCCAGGGCAAAGTACCCGTCGAACTGCTCGACAAGCCCGTTCTCACCGGGCTGCGGCACGTAGAGGCGGGAAAGCGCGTCCCGTATCTGCTCGGCGAGGGAGGCGATGTCCATCTCCCGGTCGAGCGCGGCATAGGCCGCGGGCGCGCGTTCGCGCAGCAGCGACGCGGCATACAGCGCGCTCTCAAACGTGAATTTCGCCATGCGGTTGGTATACGCGTTGTTGTTGACGCGCTCGTGATACTCGTCGGGGCCGATGACGTCGTGCAGCTCGTACCGGCCGCGGTTGAGCGGCAGCACCAGCCGGGAGCGGTAGAACCGGGCGCACTCGAGCGCGACGCGCGCGCCGCCTTCGGCGAGGATCGAAACGTCCCCCGTTACATCGAGGTAGCGCATGAGCGCCCAGACGACGGCGGCGGAAATATGCACCTGCTTGTCCCTGAAATACGTCCGAACGGGGCGGCCGGTGAAGACGTCCGTCACGTTGTAATCCGAACAGGCGTCGAAGCCGCCCTCCTGGCTCTCCCACGCGTAGAACGCGCCCTCGTAGCCGTAAGAAGCGGCTTTTTCCAGCGCGCCGGGCAGCGTTTCGATGCGGTAGCGGATCAGGGAGCGCGCGATCGCGGGCTGGGTGGCGAGGAAGTAATCGAGCAGGAACATCTCGCTGTCCCAGAACACCGCGCCCTTGTACGTCTGCCCCGAAAGCCCCCGCGCGGGGATGGAAAGCGCGCCGCCCCGCCTTGGCGCGATACAGTTGAGCTGGTAGACGGAATAGTTGACGGCCCGCTCGGCTTCCTCGTCCCCGTCGATCTTTACCGCGCTCGTTTCCCAAACAGCTTCCCACGCGGCGCGGCTTCTGTCAAGAAGCGCGTCGTAATCCGTTTCCATAAGCGGCAGGAGAGCTTGCGCCGCGCTTGCGGCGGGGTCCGGCGCGTCCTTGGAGGTATATACCGCGCACAGCGACGTCAGGCGGCAGGGCACGCCGGGCCGCAGGGAAAGGGCGAAGCCCTCCGAAAGCGCCGAAGCGCCGGCAGCGATCGTCTCTTCGGGCGAGGAAAGAAAGCTCTTGCGCGCGACCGCGACGGCGGCTCCGCCGTCGTGCACCTGCGCCGTGCAAAGAAGCGTGTCGCCGTGGGCCTCCTGCCGGACGGACCCGTAGTGCGGACCGTGGATGTCCCACACGTCGCCGTCGATGCCGGCGGCGAGCGTGAGCGTCAGCGCCGAATCCGAAACGACCGTGTAGCGCATGCACAATACATGCGGGTCCGCGAGCGACGCGAAGCGCTCGGCGGATATGCAGATCCAGGCGCCGCCCCGTTTCCACTGCGTCTGCCTGCGCAGCACGCCAGAGCGGAAATCGAGGCACTGGCTGTGCGAAAGCGGCGCGGTCTTCGGGACCGCAAGGGGGACTTCCCCTTCCCGCAGGCAGGTATAGAAGGGGTTGGGCGCGTTGAGCGGCTCCCGCCAGCCGCCGCCCACGCGGTCGTAAATGCCGGCGAGGTTGACGGCCGCAAGCTCCGCCTTGGTATGCTCCTCCAGCGTCCCGCGCACGCCCAGATACCCGTTCCCGATCAGGAAGCGGTTGCCGTTGTCCGCGATGTCGTCCGGCGCGCAACCGCCGGAGAGCGTCCATTTCATGCGCGTTCCCCCGCCTCGGAGGGGATCGAAAGGGGCGTTTCGCCCACGCCGACGCGCCGCCCGTAAACCGTAAGCGTCACGGGCGCGTCGGCGCAGAGCGTTACCGCCTGCCGCGTCACCCCGACGCTAAGGGTATGCCCCTGATGCAGCAGCCGGAAGGAATAGCCTTGCCAGCCGTCCGGGATCGCGGGGGACAGCGCGAGCTCCCCGCCGTCAAAGGAAAGCCCCGCGAAGCCGTACACGATGTTGAGCCAGCTCCCCGCGATGGAGGTGATGTGCAGGCCCTCGTCGGTGTTGCGGTTGTAGTTGTCAAGATCGAGCCGGGCGGCGAAGCGGAACAGCTCGTAGGCCTCCTTGCCGCGCCCCAGCCGCGAGGCGAGGATGGAGTGCACCGAAGGCGAGAGGCTGCTCTCATGGATGCAGCGCGGCTCGTAATAATCGTAATTGACCGCAAGCTGCCGCAATGTGAACTTCTGGCCGTGCAGCAGCATGAACATCAGCACGTCGGGCTGCTTGAGCATGTCGTTGCGGTAGATGCGCTCGTAGGACCAGTGGCTGTACAGCGGGAAATCCTCCACGGGTATTTGGTCCACGTCCAGATGCGGAAGCCTGAAGAAGCCCTCGTGCTGCTCGAACAGGCCGGTTTCGGGATCGCAGGGGATGCGCATATGCGCGGCCATTTCGCTCCACGCCGCGAGTTCCCCGTCCTGAAGGCCGGTCTTTTTGACGAGCGCCGCGCGAAGATCGGGGCAGGCGGTTTCCATTTCCCGCAGCACGCCGAGCGCGTACAGGAACGTTTCTTTGGCCATGAAGTTGGTGTAGGCGTTGTTGTGCACCATCATCTGGAATTCGTCCGGGCCCATCACGCCGTAGAAGCCGTACTCGCCGTCTGCCCAATCTCCGCGGCTGGAGAGCATCCGGCTGACCTCCACGAGGATCTCCGCGCCCTTTTCGTACAGGAATGCGGCGTCCCCCGTAAGCTCCGCGTAGCACCACAGCCCGTAGACCACGCCGGTGGACGCCTGCAGCTGCAGGCTGGCGTGCTGCCAGAGATCGCAGCACTCGGTGCCGCTGATGGTGGCCACGGGGTAGAACGCGCCGCGGCAGTCGAGCGCGCGGGCGCGCTCCCGCGCCTGGGGGAGCGTGTCGTAGCGGAACTGCAGGATGCTGCGCGCGGCGGCGGGGTTGTTAAAGAGGTAAAACGGCAGGCAGAACACCTCGGTATCCCAGAAGGTGTTGCCGTTGTAGGATTCGCCGGTAAGCCCCTTCGCGCCGATGATGGCGCTGTGGTCGGCGGTGTGCAGCGTCTGGTGGAGCTGAAACACGCAGTAGCGGATGCCCTGCTGGATCTCGTCGTCGCCCTCGATCGTGATATCCGAAAGCCGCCACCTGTCCGCCCACCATTGCGCATGCGCGGCGCGGAGCGCGTCGTAGCCGAGGGAGCCGATCGCGTCCCCCGCCGCCCTGCAGCGCATGGGAAACGTCCTCTCCCCTTGTGCGTCCTTCGCCGCCGTGACGACGGCGATACGGGTAAGCGCCGCGGTTTCGCCCGACCGCAGCGTCTTTTCAAATACGGCGGCGGCGAGCTTTTCCTCCTCGCGCGGCGCGCCCGCCTCCATCCCCGAGAACAGGGCGAGCGCGCGCACCTTCTGCCCGGTGCCCCGGGTCACGCCCGCAGCCGCGCAAAGCGCGCCGCTCTTTTTTTCATATACCGTCCAGAAATTGTCGTCCGACGAACAATGCGGCCGCGAAAAATCCAGCCCCGCCTCCACCGAGAGCGCCGCCGCGCCCGTAAGCGCGGTGAACGTGATCCTCTGCCCCGCGGTATCGGGGCGGGCCATGGAAAGGAAACGCTCGAACGAGAGCCTTAGGCGCGTGTGTTCGTCCGCCTGCCATACGAAGGAACGCGTGAGGATGCCGGTGCGAAGGCTGAGCGTGCGCGTAAACTCCGAAACGGCGCTGGTACAAAGGTCGAGCGCCGCGCCGTTGCAGCGGATGCGGGTATAGAGAAAATCCACGGTGTTGACCATGAACTCGGTATACGGGAGCATGCCGCGGTAGCCGCTTTTGGGGAGCGCGCGGCGCTCGTAGATGCCGTTTATATAGCTTCCCTGCAGGCTTTTGCCCGAATACCCCTCCTCAAAGTAGCCGCGCACGCCCATATACTCGTTGCCGAGCGAGAATATCGATTCCGAGACCTGCGCGTGGGCGGGATCGAAGCCCTCCTCGCGCACCTCCCATGGGTCGATTAAAAAGTATCTGTCAGCGACTTTTCCCATACGTTATCCTTTGATCCCGCCAGCGGCAATGCCCTGGGTAATTTGTTTCTGGAAGATGGCGAATATGATGGTGGGCGGTATGACCGAGAACACGATGGCGCGTATGAGGTCCACGTCCGTATGCTTGATGGCGGTGCGGAAATTGAACAGGCGCACCATCACCGTCTCCTTGCCCGAGCCGCTGAGCACAAGGTAGGGCAGCAGGAAATCCGACCACGCCGCGGTCACGGCGAAGATGGCCACCACCATCAGGATGGGCTTGGAAAGCGGCAGCACGATGTTCCAGAACATCCGCCAGTCCGAGCAGCCGTCCAGCTGCGCGGCCTCGAAATACTCCCGCGGGAGCCCCTCGAAAAACTGCTTGAACAGCACCACCCAGAAGGCGTTCGCGCCCATGCTCAGCCAGAGCGGCAGAAAGCTTCCCGTAAGGCCGATGCGCTTGATGTTCACGAACAGGGCCACGATCCCGGTGGTGGGCGGTATCAGAAGGCTCCACATGACGAGGGCGAACACCACCTTATGCCCGCGGGGCTTGAGGATGGCCAGCACGTACGCGATGGTGCCGTTAAACAGCAGCGCGCACACCACGCCTCCCGCCACCGATATAAATGAATTGAGATAGTACTTGCCGAACTTAAAATCGTTCCAGGTCTTTACATAGCTGTTGATATCGAACGATTTCGGGAGGATGCTGGTGGTGAGCCTGAGCTCCTGGATATCCTTGAAGCCCGAAACCGCAACCCAGAACATGGGGAACAGCGCGATCACAAGGAACACGACGGCGGCAAGGAATATCAGCACCGTGGCGAACCGCGTGCCGGGGGAGTGCAGATCGTAGAAGCGGATGGCGCCTTCCGTTTTTTTACGGTATTTTTTAAAAAACATAGCGTTCCCTCCCTAGTCGTCCGCTTTTTTGGTGACGCGGAAGTAGACCATCGTCAGCACCCCCAGTATCAGGCAGATCAGCACCGAAAGCGCCGCGGCCATGGGGTAGTTGAAATCCTCGAACGCATATTTGTACACCAGCTGCATGATGGAAATGCTCGCGTTGTTGGGGCCGCCGTTGGTCATGACGAGCGGCTCGTAGAGGATCTGGAACACCGAGATGATCTGTAAAATCAAAAGCATTTTCCCGAGGCTCAGGATACCGGGCAGCGTGATATGCAGGAACCGCTGGAAGGGCTTGGCGCCATCAATGCTGGCGGCCTCGTAAAGCTCGGGGTTGATGGAGCTGATGCCCGCCATGTACACAAGCGCCGTGCTGCCCGCGGCCTTCCACGTCATCGTGAGCACGATGAGCGGTATCGTCAGGTGCGGGTTGGTGAGCCAGAGCTGCGGGTCGATGCCCAGATGCCCCAAAAGAATATTGAGCACGCCCGTCTTGCCGGGGCGGAACATGAACCCCCAGAGCATGACGCCCGAGATGCCCGGCACGATGTTGGGAAAATAGATGCCGGTGCGGAACAGCCCCTTAAAATGCACCACCTCGGTCAGAAGCGAGGCGATGATGATGGGAATCCAGAAGCCCAGTATGAGCGACCAGAAAATATACAGGAACGTGTTGCGTATTGCGGGCCAGAAATCGGGGTGCCGGAATACGTCCGCGTAGTTTTCGAACCAAGCAAAATCCAGCAGCTGCACGCCTTTGGCGTGGTACATGGAAAGCCTGACGCTTTCGAGCAGCGGCTCCCATACGAAGAACGCGAAAAGTATGAGCGCCGGCAGCATGATGGCCCATGCGCTTACGTCCTTCTTGAGCTTATGGCTTTGCAGCGGGGATGTGAATTTGGGCACCGCCCGTCACCTCTTTCCTCCCGGAATAGGGAGAGGGGCCTCACCAATCAGGCGCGGCGAGGCCCCCCTTTGCATTGGTCCTTAGGTACAGCTTACTTGCTGTTGAGCTTGGTATCAAGTATCTGCTGATAGTTGCTGTTGGCGGTCTGCATGAGGGCCGTGACGTCGGCCTTCTTATCCGTTACGACCGCCTGGAGGACTTTGGTGAGCTCGCCGTACATGTCCTGGGTGGAGCCGACCTCCTCCATGCGGAGGTTCCCGGCCTTCTTGGTGATATCGAAATAATCGTTGTACAGCGCCATGTTCACGTTGCTGTACTGCTTGACGATGGCGTTCTCGGCATCGAGCAGCTCCTGCTTGGTCCAGCAGGGGAAGCGGGGGATGACGGGGATGCCGTTGTCCACGCGGTACTGGGCGTCGTCCTGCATGCCCTTTATGGCGTTATCGGAGGCGACGGGCGCCTTACCCATGATTTCAAGATAATCGAGCGCGGCGTTGACTTCGTCATCGGTCGCGTTGGCGGGGAACATGTACGGCGTGCCGCCCGAGAGCGAGAACTGGCCGCCCGGGCCCGCCGGCATGGGCACCAGCGCGAGCTGGTCCACGGGGAGCTTGTTGGTATAGGTGGGCTGGGAGACGGCATCGTTCGCGGCGATGTACATGGCCGCGGCGCCGGTGCCGAGCTCGGTGAAGCCGGTGCCCCAATCCTCATTGGTGGGATCGGCGGTCAGCACGTCATACTTCCAGCGGAGGTCCTTCACATACTGCATGGCGGCGATCGCCTCGGGGGTGGCGAGGTTGGAAACGAACTTGCCGCTCGCGTCCTGGCTGCACAGGTTGGCGCCGAACGCCCACGCGATGTTGCTGAAGTGCCAGCCGCCGGCAGAGTCCTTGGCGAGCAGGCAGAGGCCCGCGGCGCCCGTCTTATCCTTGATGGTCTTGGCGACGGTGGCCAGCTCATCCCAGGTCTTGGGGTACTGGATGGTGCCGTCCGCGTTCTTGAGGCCGGCCTGTTCAAACAGCGATACGTTGCACATCAGGCCCAGCGCATAACCGTCGCGCGGGATGCCGTACACGCGGCCGTTCGCGTCGCTCAAAAGTGTCTTGATGGTGGGGTTGATGGCGTCGAGCCAGCCGCGGGCCTGGAGGATATCCGTAATATCCTTGACGAAGCCGCCCGAGATGAGCTTCTGGGGCTCGGTGTACCAGGTCTCAAAGATAGTGGGCAGGGTCTTCGCCTCGGCCATGGAGATGAAGGTGTCCGTCGCATACTTGTAGTAAGCGGGCACGACTTCCACGTTGGGATGGGTTTCGCTGAAGGTCTTGACGTAGCCTTCGTGCAGTTTGATCTCGTCGGTCATGGTGTCCTCGGGCCAGATACCGAGCTTGAGCGTAACCTTGGGCGCCTCCGTGGGGGCGGCCGTTGCGGCGGCGGGCGCCTGCGTGGGCGCTTCTGTGACGGCGGGCGCGGCGGTGGGCGTGGCGGCGGGCGCGGCGCAGGCAACGGCCATGCACATCGTCAGGAGCAGCGCAACCGTCAGGATCAGGTTCTTTTTCTTCATATCCTGGTTTCCTCCTTGTTTTGATTGGGGATCGGAAATGTTGCAATGCGTTTAGTTTAACGTAAAACCTGACGCAGAAATACCGAACATGCACGTCTTCTTTTTCGCTTGGTTTTTCTTTGGGACCCCGGGCTTTCAGCTGTCTTGTGTTGGAACTGGATCAATGGCTGCGCAATTGCAAATAAAAACGGATTGGTTTATCGTTCAACTGCATGATACCAAATATAGAGGCGAATGTAAAGAGGGGGTGAAAAATATTTTTATTTTATTCGAGCAGCATGCGCACGCTCTCGCGCTCCACCAGGCGTACGGGCAGGATCACGCTGCGCGCGGGGACGGGCTTTCCTTCCAGGAGCTTGGACATATAATCCGCCGCAATTTCGCCCTTGCGCCCCGCGTCCTGATGGACGCTGGTGAGCATGGGGTTGGTCATGCGGCACCAGTTGATATCGTCGAAACCGACGATGGAAAAATCCTCCGGCACGCGCCTGCCCGCCTGCTGCAGGCCCGACATGATGCCCGCCGCCATGATATCCGCCGTGGCGAAAAGCGCCGTGATGTCGTGACGGAGCGCGAGCTTCGCGCCCAGTTCCATCGTGCCGTGGGTGGAGAATTCCCGCTCGAACACCAGGGTTTCGTCAAAGGGGAGCGAGGCGTCCTTAAGCGCCTGCCGGTAGCCCTTCAGGCGCTGCTCCACCACGCCGCCCAGCCGGATGGGCGGGCCCGCGAACGCGATGCGGCGGTGGTTGTTGCGCACGAGATACTCCGTCGCAAGATACGCGCCCTCAAAATCCTGCAGGCCGACGTTGACCATGCGGCTGTAATCGGCAAGGTAGCTGTCGATAAGCACCACAGGCCGGCCGGCCGAAAGCAGCGTTTCGTAAAGATCGTCCTCCTGGAACAGGCCCGTCATGAACAGCCCGTCCACGTTCCAGTTGCGCAAAAACGAGGTCAGATCCTCCGCGTTGCCCACGGTGCGCAGCATCAGGTAATAGCCGCTCTCCCGCAGCGTCTGCTCGATAGCGCCGATGAACGCGTTGTGGAAGGGATCCTCCATGAAATTGCCGCTCTTCTTGGGGTCCAGGTGGTTGATGATGGCCACCACCCGCGAAGTGCGCGATACCAGCGCCCGCGCCGACATGTTGGGCACGTAGCCGCGCTCCCGGATAATGCGGTTGATGGTCTCCGTCGTTTCCCTGGAAACGCGGTTGGTGCGCCCCAGTATCACATTGGATACGGTGGTGCTGCTGACCCCGGCCTCGCGCGCGATGTCGTCGATTGTAACCATACGATCTCTCCGCCGCTCAGATTGAGCGTTAAACTTACGGGAGTATCGTATCATTATTTGCCGCGTTTGTACAGACTGAGAAAAAGAAACGCGAATAGAAGCGTTAATACTTCCGCCCCGGCAGGGCCTGTTTGGCGTTGTCGGCGGTAAAGACGATCTCGTCGGTGATGATGCGAAGCGGCAGCTCCTTGCCCGCCATCAGGTCGGTGACCGCCTTCATGAGCTGCGGGCCGAGCAGGGGGCTGCACTCCACCGAGCAGTTGAGCTTGCCCGCCACGATGGCCTGCAGCGCCTCCCTGGTGCCGTCCACCGAAACGATCTTGCAATCCGCGCCCGGATGCAGGCCGTTTTCCTCCAGCGCCGCGATCGCGCCCAGCGCCATATCGTCGTTGTGCGCGAAAAGGATATCGATATCCCACGGATGGGACTTAAGATAGTTCTCTACGATCCCTTTTCCGCCCTCGAAAGTGAAGTTGCCGCTTTCTGCGTATATGACGCGGTAGCCGGGGCTCTTTTCAAGCAGCTCCGAAAAGCCCTGGCTGCGCTCCTCGGTGGGGGTGGCCCCGAGCGTCCCCTTGAGCTCCATGATGCGGACCCCGCCCCGGTCCGCGGGAACGTTCTTCAAAATCCAGCGCATGGCGCGCCGCCCTTCCTCCCTGAAATCCGCGCCGATGAAGGTCATGAACAGGTCGTCGTCCGCAAGCTCGATGCTGCGGTCGGAAAGGAGCACCGGAATGCCCGCGTCCGCCGCCTCCTGCAGCACCTCGTCCCAGCCGGTGCTGACCACGGGCGAGATCACGATGACGTCCATTTTCTCCCGTATGTATTTGCGCACGGCCTCGATCTGCCGCTGCTGCGCCTGATCGGCGTCGATGGCGGTAAGCTGCACGCCGAAATCGTGCGCCGCCTCCTGGATGGAGGCGTTGTTCGCAAGCCGCCAGGAGCTCTCGTGCCCCACCTGCACGTAGCCGACGCGGATGGGCTGTGTGATCTCCCGGAGCGTGGGGTTGAGCATGCGCTCGTAGCTGTCCACATTGTCCCTGGTGACGCTGTGGCTCCTTAAGATCACCTGCTTGGGCACGCCGCTGACGTGATCGAGTATTTCCAGCGCGTAGCGGACCGCCTCGCGCCCGCCGGTGGGGCTGGTGACCGTCTCGGAGATTTCGCCGCGGCGCACAAGGTCCAGCCCGCCGTTCTCGCCCGAATAGCCGTCGATGCCCACGATGCGGATGGAGCCCGCAAGGCCCAGCCTGTGCAGCGCGCGGGAAACGCCCAGCGCGATATCGTCCGAGTGGGCGAGGATCGCGTTCACGTCCGTGAGGAGCGCGGCGTTTTCCATGACGGCGTCCTCCGCGGTATCCCGCAGCTGGTTCTTAAGCGGGAGACGCCGGATGTTCACGCTGCCGCTCTTTTCGATCCCGGCGGCGAAGCCGGCGCTGCGCTCGGCCGTGGCCGGGGAATCCGTATACGCCGCCACCTCCAGCACCTGGAACGGGTGCTGCGGCGAGTAGAGGCTGTACGGAAGGCGGTTGCTCCCCTCTGCGTTGAGGAGGCTCAAAACCGCTTCGCCCGCCTGCGTGCCGATGCGGCGGTTGTCCGGGCCTATGAACAGCGAGTAATCGTACCCTTCCACCGCCCTGTCGAGCACGATGACGGGGATGCGCTGGTACACCCGGGCGACCATGGGGGTGATGTCCTCCGCGTTGCAGGGCGAGACGATCAGAAGATCGATCCCGTAGCCCAGCAGGCGTTCGATATCCTGCTTCTGCTTGGCGCTGTCCTGCGTGGCGTCGGTAAACACGAGGCGGATGTTCGGGTGCTTTCGGGCTTCCTCCTGAATCTCCTGCGTCAGCACCAGCCGCCACGGCTCGCGCATGTTGGCCTGCGATACGCCGATTACGTACTGCACGGCTTCCTTGTCCGTTTTCGCGCAGCCCGAAAAGACTGGTGCGGCAAGGAGCGCGCACAGCAGGAGGATGCACATCCGCACGGCCCGTTTCATGCGCCGCCCCCCTCAGCCTTTATGCAGGCTCCGCCTGTACTCCATCGGGGAAACGCCCAGCACGCGCTTGAAGGCGCTGCTGAAATAGTGCTGGTTGGAGTAGCCGATCTGCTCCGCGATCTCGTATACCTTCCAGTCCTTCTGCGAAAGCATTTCCGCCGCGCGGCGGATGCGCAGGCGGGTGATGTAATCCATAAACGTCACGCCGAACTCCCGGCGGAACACCCGGCTCAGGTATTGGGGCGAGACGTGAAGCCGCTCCGCGGTCTGCATCAGGGAAAAGCCCGGTTCCATATAATGCGCCTCGATATAGGCGCGCACCTCCCGCATCAGCGCCGGCGCCGCCGATACGAGCTCCAGCTCCTCCAGCGCGGCGTCGAGCGCCTCGGGCATCCCCTTCCAGCCCGCCGCAGTCTTCTGCGCCAGGAACGCCTTGACGGGCAGATGCTCCTCTATCAGCCGCCTGGCGCGCTCGGAGGTAAGGTACCACTCGCCCGCCGGGGCCGCGGGGGACACCAGCACCAGGCCGCCGCCCGCCCGGGCCGTGAGCACCGGCGTAAACGCGGCGAACACCTCGCGCGCGATGTTGTCCGCCGCGTAATAGAGCGTCCGTTCGTCCCAATCCGCTTCCTCCCGGAGGTTATCCGGCGCAAGCCGGAACACCGAAAGCCCCGTCTCCCCCTCCGGGAGGAAAAGGCCCAGCTTCTCCGCCTGATCCAAAACCTCGGGCTCGCTGAAATATCCCTTGATCCAGCGCTCGGTGAACTCCGCCGAAAGCGCGGGGCGGTAGCGGTCGATCTGCATGCGCGCCCAGCCGAGGTACTGCACCTGCTTGTTGTGCCGCGCAAGATGCTCCTTGGCGCGCCGGATGGATTCGTAGAACGTGCCCTCGGACAGGGGCTTCAAAAGATAATCGAACACGTTGAGGCGCAGCGCTTTCTGCGCGTACGCGAACTGATCGTACCCCGTGATGACGATGACGACGGCGTCCCGAAGCAGGTCCCCCAATTTTTCTATGAATTCCAGCCCGCCCAAAAAGGGCATGTTGATGTCCACCAGGAGGATATCGGGCAGGTGCTCGGCCGCGAGCTCGAGCGCCGTCTCGCCGTCCTCCGCCTCCGCCACCAAATCGAGCTCGGCGTCCTTCTGAACCAGCCTCGCGATGCCGTGGCGGATGATCTCCTCGTCGTCGGCGATCAAAAGCTTATACATCGGCGTCCTCCGTCCTTTCGGTCAGCTTTTCGGGCAGCATGGAAAGCGGCAGCCGGATCGTGACCGAGGTGCCCTCCCCCTGCGCGCTCTCTACGGCGAGCGCGCGGCCTTCGCCGTAGTACAGCCGGATGCGCTCCGCGATGTAATAGAGGCCGAAGCTCGTCTGCCCCTCCCCCGACTCCAGCCCCTTGCGCAGTGCCAGAAGCCGCTCCTCCGACATGCCCGCGCCGTCGTCGCGCACGGTGAATTGCAGAAAATTCTCCCGAAGCTCGGCTAGGATCCAGACGGTGCCGCCGCCGCGCTTCTGTTTGATGCCGTGATAGATGGCGTTTTCCACCAGCGGCTGCAGGATGAGCTTGGGCACCCGCAGCGCGAGCGCCGCGGGGTCGGCGTCGATCTTGTAGCTGAGCTTGGATTTGTAGCGGATCTGCTGGATATAGAGGTAATTGGAAACGTGGCGGATCTCCTCCTCCACACTGATGACGTCCCGCCCCTGCGAAAGGCCGATACGGAACATGCTCGTGAGCGCGTCCACCAGCTGCACGATGTCCGTCGCGTTGTACTCGCGCGCCATCCAGCTGATGGTGTCCAGCGTGTTATAGAGAAAATGCGGCTTGATCTGCTCCTGCAGGCTCTTCATCTCGGCGTCGCGCTTATCCTGCTGCTCCTTGTACACCTGCTTGATCAGCTCGTCCATACGGCTGACCATGTGGTTGAAGCTGTTGCCCAAATCCCCGATCTCGTCGTGGAACTGGGAATTGAACTGCACCGTAAGATCGCCGGATTCCGCCTGCTTCATCAGCTTCTGGAGCTTGAGGAGCGGCTTTGTCACGGTGTTGGAAAGCGGCAGCGCCACCAACGAAATGATGGTGATGGAAAGCAGCATCGCGAACACAAAGAGCATCAGCATGGAATTGACGCTCCCCATGACCTCGTCGAGCGCGAACACCCCCACCGTTTTCCAGCCGGTATAGGGGGAGCTCTCGGAGCGGATCTGGTACTGGCTGCCGTGAATGACGGTGGTGAAGTTGGCCTCCCCCCCGGCGAGCCACGCCGGGTTCACGCGGTACACGACGTTGTTCTGCGGGGTATAGATGATGTTGCCGTCGGCGTCGGTCACGAATACGAAGCCGTTCTCGCCGATGGTGATTTTGTTGATGGATTCCTTCAGGATATCGTGCCGCACGTCAAAGAGCACCACGCCCAGCACCCGGCCCGTGGCGGGGTCCAGCACCGCCTTGGCGAGGGAGAAGACGTTGTCCGTGCTGTTGTCGGCGTTGATGACGATGTTGCGCCCCGCGATGGAGTTGACCAGCGCGATCTTCCCCGCGGCCTGCGCCGCGCGCTTGTACCACTCCTCCTCCCGGAAGGGATCGCGGGAGATGCGCGTCATGCCCACGCAGGTATAGCGCTCGTCCTCGGTCGCGACCAATATCCCCGCGATCTCGGGGTGGGACGCGGCGACGTTCTGCAGCACCGCAGAGAGCCCGTCCCGTTCGAACGGGGTGGATTCCCCCGCCCGCGGGGAACCGGGCCCGCCCGTCAGGGTAAGCGCGATGTAGTTCGCCATTTTGTCGATGCTTTGGATATAGACGTCGATGGAGTTGGAGACCTGGCTGACCATCTGCGCGGTGTGCGAATCCGCGGTGTTCTGCGCGCGCGAAATGGATACCGCGCCGCTGATCAGGGCAAAAAGGGCAAGCGGGATGAGGGCGATCAGCAGATAAGAGGCAACCAGCCTGGTGCGGAATTTCGCGTTCGGCAAAAACGCCCGCTTCACGCCCGGCACACCCCCTCCCTGCACATTATACCCCGTATATGCCCCGCGGCACAAGGAACGCGGGGCCTATTTCTCCTTTTCCGCCCGCAGGGCGATCACGCGCTGGATGATGATGAAGACGCACAGAAGCGCCGCGTTGGCGACCTTGGTCCACCAGGTATTGAGGTTCTGGTAGGTGACGAGGTTCTGGATGACGCCCTGGATCAGCACGCCGAACAGCGACCCGAGAGGCGAACCCACGCCGCCCGTAAGCAGCGTCCCGCCGATGACCGCCGAGGAGATGGCGTCCAGCTCCAGCCCCACGTTCTGCAGCGAGTATCCCGCCAGCGTATAGAAGCTGAATACCACCCCGCCCAGCGCGGCGCAGAAGCCGCTGATCGTATAGACCAGCACCTTGGTGCGCGCAACCGGCAGGCCCATTAAGAGCGCGCTCTGCTCGCTGCCGCCCACGGCGTAGACGTTGCGCCCGAAGCGGGTGTGCCTGAGCGTATACCAGGCGGCGAGCACCACCGCGAGCGCGATGAAGACGTAGTAATAGAGCTTCGCCCTGCCTACGGCGATCTTGTTGAGCGCCATCGCCATATAAAACGGATCGGTGATGGGGATGGACTCCGTGGAAATGACCGCGCACATGCCGCGCAGGAAGAACTGCCCCGCCAGCGTCACGATGAAGGGCTGAAGCTGAAAATACTGGATGAGCGCCCCCATGCCCGCGCCGAAGCCTATGCCGATCAGCAGCACGATGAGGAGCACGGCCGGCGCGGGCACGCCGCCCTCGAGCAGCCACGCCGAGAGCACGCAGGTGAACGCCACCGTAGAGGCCACCGAAATATCGATCCCGCCGGTCAGCAGCACGAACGTCACGCCGACGGACACGATCATGAGATAGGAGTTGTCGTTGAACAGATTAAAGAGCGTCGCCAGCGAGAAAAACTTCCGGAAGGCCAGTGAGCCGAACAGGAACAGCGCGGCGAACAAGCAGACGGTGATCAGAAGCGACAGATTGCGGATGCCCCTCGCTTTGGTCCTCATGTCTTTTCCACCGCCTTTCCCTCGCGGCGCCCGGGCCGTATGGCGCGCTTGAACTCGCCGGACTGGAACAGGCAGATCGCGATCACGATCACGGCCTTGACCACCTGCGTGGCCTGGGGCGCGACGTCCATCGCCAGCACCGAGGTCGTGATGCTCTGGATGATGAGGGCGCCTATGATGCTCGCGGGGATGGAGAACCTGCCGCCCGAGAGCAGCGTGCCGCCGATGGCCACGGCGAGGATGGCGTCCATTTCGATGAATAGCCCGGCGTTGTTGCAATCCGCCCCCTTGATGCCCGCGCTTTCGATCAGGCCGGCGATGGCCGCCATCAGGCCCGAAAAGGTGTACACCAGCCATTTGACGGTATCCACCCGGATGCCCGCGAAACGGCTCGCGGTGGGATTGCAGCCCGTGGACTCCAGGAACAGCCCGAACGCCGTCCGCCTGTTGAACAGCAGCGCCGCGGCGAGAAAGAACAGCACGATGTAGACCGGGAAGGGGATGCCCAGGATATAGCCGCCGTTGATGAAATAGTAGGGGACCGACGTGATGGTGACGATCTTGCCGTTGGTGATGAGCTGCGCGACGCCGCGCCCCGCCACCATCAGGATCATCGTCGCCACGATGGGCTGCAGCTTGGCCTTGGCGACCAACAGCCCGTTCCACGCTCCGCAGGCCACCCCCGCGAGCATGGCGAACCCCACCGCCGCCGGAAAGCTGCCGCCAAGTTGCGGGAGAATCCGTTTGTCGATGATGCTGCACGCGATGGCGCCCGAGATCGCCATGACCGAGCCCACCGAGATATCCGTGCCGCCGGTGGCGAGCACCATCGTCATGCCGATGGAAAGCAGCATCAGCTTGCTGCCGTTGCGGGCGATGTCGATCACGCGCCCGAACAGGTGATTCTCGATAATGCTGATCTCAAAGAAGGAGCCGCCCGTGATGACGCCGTTCACCGCGAAAATGGCGAGCAGCACCGTCAGCGGCCAGAACGCCTGCATTTCCCGGAAACGCCTGAACCCCGATTTCACGCGCCCTCACCTCCCGCGATGTATTCCATGATGTTATGCTCGCTGATCTCCGAGAGCGAGAGCTCCGCGACCTTCTTTTTATCCCGCAGCACGACGATGCGCGAGCAGCAGCGCAGCATCTCGTCGATCTCGGAGGAAATAAAGACGAGCGCCATGCCGCCCCCGGCAAGCTCCACGACCAGCTTCTGGATCTCCGCCTTGGTGCCGATATCGATGCCGCGCGTCGGTTCGTCCAGTATCAGAAGCTCCGGGTCGGTGGCGAGCCAGCGCGCCAGGATCACCTTCTGCTGGTTGCCGCCCGAAAGGTTTTTGACCGGCTGCGCGCCCGAGGGCGTCTTGATGGAAAGCTCCCGGATGTACCGGTCGGCGATCCGTTCCGCCTCGGCGCGCGGGATGGTCCGAAACATCCCGCGCTTGGTCTGCAGGGCCAGAACGATGTTCTCCCGGACCGAAAGGTCGCCTATGACGCCCTCCGTCTTGCGGTTTTCGGGGCAGAAGCCGAAGCCGTGGCGCATGCCGTCGATGGGCCCGCCCATGGCGACTTCCTTCCCCTTGAGCAGCATCCTGCCCGAAACCATTTTGTCCAAGCCGAACAGCATATGCGCGATCTCGCTTCGGCCCGAGCCCAATAGACCCGAAAACCCCAGCACCTCGCCCCTGCGCACGTCCAGATCGAGCCCGCTCACGGTGCCGTGCGCGCCCGCGTGCGTAAGGCTCAGCAGGACTTCCCGCTCCCCTTCCCCGGCCGCGGCGGGCGGCCGCCCCTCGAAGGCGGCGTACTCCTTGCCGATCATCTTGCCTACGAGCTGCACGCGCGGGAGCTCGGCCGTGGCGTAGGTGCCCACATACCTGCCGTCCCGAAGCACGGTGATGGTGTCGCTCACCTCGTAGACCTGATCGATGAAGTGCGTCACGAAGAGGATCCCCATGCCCTCCGCCCTGAGCATGCGCATGATCTCGAAGAGCTTTTCCACCTCCACGACCGAGAGGCTGGACGTCGGCTCGTCAAGGATCAGTACTTTCGCGGAAATATCCACCGCGCGGGCGATGGCCACCATCTGCTGGACGGCGACCGAGTAGGCGGAAAGCGGGCGCGTCACGTCGATGGAAAGATTGAAGCGGAGCAGCAGCTCCGCGGCCTTGCGGTTCATGGTCTTCCAGTCTATGCGCGCGCTCCTGCCCGGCGCGCGGCCGATATACACGTTTTCGGCGACGGAAAGGTTGGGGCAGAGGTTGACCTCCTGGTATACGGTGCTGATGCCCAGGGCCTGCGCCTCCTGCGTGGTCCTGGGGAATATCTCTTTGCCGTCGAGCAGTATGGTGCCTGCGTTTCTCCTTTCCACGCCCGTAAGCACCTTGATGAGGGTGGATTTCCCCGCGCCGTTCTCGCCCAAAAGCGCGTGAACGCTCCCCCGGCGAAGCGTGAATTCCACATCGTCGAGCGCGACGACGCCCGGGAAGGTTTTGGATATATGCCGCATCTGGAGCAGGGTCCCCTGTTCGCTCACATTGCCGACCCCCTTCTTGATCGCGCCGCGGGGCATTCCTGCCCGCGGCGCCCCGGATATGCGAAGAAAGCGTTCGTTTCCGCGCCCCGGCAAGGCCCTATGGCCCGCCGGGCGGGCAGGAACAATCCGCTCCGGCCGGACAGCCGGAGCGGATCGGCCCCTTTTCCCCCGAATTAATATTTACGGTTGGGCAGATCGGTGGCGGCGGTATCCTGCCGGAAGATGCCCTCCTCGGACTTGATCCACTTATCCACCTTCTGGCCGGCCTTGAGCTTGGCGCAGGTATCGAAGAACTGCGGCCCGAGCAGCGGGTTGCACTCGACGGTGACGTTCGCCTCGCCCGCGGCCATCGCCTCGAAGAGGCCCTTCACGCCGTCGACGGAGACGGTCTTGATATCGGCGCCGGGCTTCATGCCGGCTTCCTTCATGGCCTCGATCGCGCCGAGCATCATGTCGTCGTTATGCGCGTACACGCCGTTGATGTCCTTGCCGTAGGTCTTGATGAAGGACTCCATGACCTCCTTGCCCTTGGCGCGGGTGAAATCGCCCGTCTGGGAGGCGAGAATCTCTATACCGGGATGGTTCTTCTGGATCTCCTCGTCGAACCCCGTCTTGCGGTCGTTCGCGGCGGAGGCGCCCACGGTGCCCTCAAGCTCCACGATCTTGCCCTGATCGCCGAGCATCTTCGCCATTTCAAGCGCGGCGTTCCTGCCCTCGGTAATGAAGTCGGAGCCGATGAAGGTGGCGTAGAGGCTGTCGTCGGTCAGCTTCGCCATACGGTCTACCAGCACGATGGGGATGCCGGCCTCCTTGGCCTCGGTGAACACGGCGTCCCAGCCGGTTTCCACGACCGGCGCCACGCCGATCACGTCCACGCCCATCTCGATAAAGGACTTGATCGCCTTGATCTGGTTCGCCTGCTGCTGCTGCGCGTCCGCGAACTTCAGATCGATGGTGTCGAGGTGCTGGCCCGCGTAGAACTGGATGGAGGCGGTTTCCGCGTCGCGCCAGCCGGATTCCTGGCCGATCTGCGCGAAGCCGACGACGAGCTTCTCATTCGCGGGCTTGGCGGGTTCTGGCGCCGCCGCGGGCGCGGGCGCCGCCGTGGGGGCCGCAGCCGGGGCCTCGGCCGGGGTGGCCGCCGCGGGCGCCGAGCCGCTGCAGCCCGCGAACAGGAACGCCACCATCAAGAGCGATACTACGAGTGCCGTAACTTTCCTCATGTTTTGCTCCTCCTTATATGAAAAATAGATAGGACGAAGCGGAACCCCGTTGCTCCGTTTCGCATGCTCAGTGTACATGGTAAGGGGTATAAAGTCTTTTCAATAATGAAACCAAAATGTACGATTTTTTATCCTGTCATTGTCGGAAAAACGCATCAAAAGCGGGCCCGCCGCAAGGAAACGGCGGGCCCGGGCATGGCTGCGATGTGGTTCGGGAAAGGGGCCGCGGCCGTATGCGCTTCGTGCCGCAGCCCCCCCCTTTTCATCCTATTATAAAGGACGGCGGGGCGTGCGCCGCGCAGAAGAAAAAGGGGCCGCGCCCCTCCCAATCAGCGGGCGAATGCGCGGTTTGCCATATTATTTCATAATCCGTTTACATTGGCATACTGGTTTTCCCTTATGGAAAAGGATATAGTACAGGTACAGAGTATCCCAGAATTACAAAGGAGGCCGGCGATGGAGACGCGATATTTGGTAACGGGCGCCGCAGGGCATTTGGGAAACACGGTGGTTCAGGCGCTGCGGGCGGAGAACCGGCGCGTGCGGGCGCTGGTGATGCCGCACGAGCTGGAAGAAGCGCGGCGCAGGCTTCCGAAAGAGGTCGAGCTTGTCGCCGGCAACGTGTGCGACCCGGGCAGCCTTGTTCCCTTTTTTGAGAACGGCGAGGAATGCGAGCAGATCGTCATCCATGCGGCGGGCATCGTATCCATCACCGCCAAGACCGACCCGCGCGTATACGAGGTCAACGTGAACGGCACCCGCAATATCGTGGAGCTTTGCAAGGCGAGCCGTGTGGCGAAGCTGATCTACGTCAGCTCCGTGCACGCCATTCCCGAGCGGCCGCAGGGCGAAACCATCGGCGAAGTGGACCGCTTCGACCCGCAGAAGGTGTACGGCGCTTACGCCAAGACCAAGGCCGAGGCCACGCAGATCGTGCTCGACGCCGCGAAGGAAGGGCTTTTCGCCTGCGTGGTGCATCCGGCGGGCATCCTCGGGCCCTTCGATTTCGAGGGCCGCAACCACGCCACCCAGATGGTGCAGGATTACCTGGAGGGCAGGCTGGTTGCCAGCGTGCGCGGCGGGTACGATTTCGTGGACGTCCGCGACGTCGCGGCGGGCATCATCGCGTGCAGCGCCCGCGGCCGGAGCGGCGAGTGCTACATCCTCTCCAACAAATATTATCCCGTGCATGAGATCATGGAAACGCTGCACGAGATCACGGGCAAGCCCCGCGTCAAGACGGTGCTGCCGCTTTGGTTCGCAAAGCTTACGGCGCCCTTTGCGGAGCAATACTACAAGCTCCTGCGCCAGCCGCCTCTTTTCACGCGGTACTCCCTCTACACGCTGGAAAGCAACGCGCTGTTTTCCTACGCCAAGGCCGCCAAGGAGCTCAACTATTCCCCGCGGCCCCTCAAGGAATCGCTCGCGGATACCGTCGCGTGGCTGCGCGAGCAGAAAAAGCTCCTCCCCAAGAAGGCGGCCCGCCTCGCCCGCGGCCGGGTTTCGATGATCTAGCATCTGCGGATCTTAAAAGGGGCCGTCCGTTTCATTTCGGAAGCGGACGGCCCCTTTTAGGCTTTCTTTTGTTCCTTTTCTTTCCCTTGAAAGAAAAGGAACGCTCCTGCGAACCGGCCGGCTTGCAATCCCAAGGCCGGATGCCCTATACTATTTCATATCCTTTATAAGGAAGGGATGCTGCAAATGTGGTGGCTGATTATTCTTGGGCTTCTCGTGCTCTTCCTGGCGGTGCTCGCCGTGCGCGCGGCACTGTTCACGCCCCCGAAAAAGGAGCGGCCCGCGCCGGCCGAAGCAGCCTTCGACGGGGAGCGCGCGGTACAAAGCCTGCAGCGCATGGTGCAGTGCAAAACCGTATCCTCCGACGACCATTCCCGCGAGGACGCCGCCGAGTTTGAAAAATTCCGCATCCTCCTTTGTGAGCTTTACCCCCGCCTGCACGCCGCCTGCGCACCCGAACGCATCGGCCGGCGCGGGCTGCTGTTCCGTTGGAAAGGCAAATCGGACGCCGCCCCCTCGGTTTTTATGGCGCATTACGACGTGGTGCCCGCCGAGGAGGCCGCATGGCAGAAGCCGCCTTTTGCGGGCATCCGCGAGAACGGGGAGCTGTGGGGCCGCGGCACCCTCGACACCAAGTGCACCCTCTGCGCGGCGCTGGAAGCCGCGGAAACGCTGCTTGCCGCGGGCTTCGCGCCCGAGAACGACATCTATTTCTCCTTTGCCGGGGATGAGGAGATCGCGGGCACCGACGCGCCGGATATCGTGGAGGCGCTGCATCGGCGCGGTGTCTCCCCCGCCCTCGTCGTAGACGAAGGCGGCGCCGTGGTGGAGAACGTGTTCCCCGGCCTCAAGGGAAGCTGCGCCCTCATCGGCACCGCCGAAAAGGGCATGCTCAACCTGGAATGCCGGGTAACGGGCAAGGGCGGCCACGCCTCCTCGCCCCCGCCGCATACGCCGGTGGGCGTGCTTGCGCGCGCCGTCACGCGTGTGGAGGCGAAGCCCTTCCCCATGCAGCTCACGCCCCCCACCCGGGAAATGTTCGATACCCTGGGGCGGCACTCCACCTTTTTATACAGGCTCCTGTTCGCAAACCTGTGGTGCTTCGGCGGCCTGCTCGACGCCATCGCCAAGGCGGCCGGCGGCGAGCTCAACGCCCTGATGCGCACCACCTGCGCCTTCACTATGATGCAGGGCAGCAGCGCCGCCAACGTCCTGCCGCCCTCCGCTTCCGTCGGCGCGAACCTCCGCCTCCTGGGCCGGGAAACGCAGCGGACCGCCATCGCCTCTATCAAAGACACGATCCGCGACGATTCCATCGAACTCATCAACGTCTACGGCATGGACCCCTCGCCGCACTCCCGCACCGATACCGAGGGCTGGGCGCGCCTGGCCGCCGCCGTATCCGAGACCTGGCCCGACGCCATCGTTTCCCCCTACCTCATGGTGGCGTGCAGCGATTCGCGCCATTACTGCCGCATCAGCGAAAACGTGTTCCGGTTTTCCGCGATGGAGCTCTCCGCCGACGACCGCAAGCGCATCCACGGCAGCGACGAGCGCATCCGCGAAGCGCAGCTCCACGACGCCGTACGCTTCTATATAAGGCTGATGAAAAAGAGCTGAGAAAAGAAACGCCGGGGAACTTTTTTGTAAAAAAGTTCCCCGGACCCTTCAAAAAACTTTAGAAATCTCTAATTATGAAGCATGAATAATATCTCCCGGGGCGCAGGGGCGGAGCCCCTGCGTCCCCCCGTACGTCTTATTGCGCCTCGGGCCGGCCGTCCAGCGCGGGATCGGGCGGCGCGGGGAAATTTGCTTTGCCGCGCAGGGCGAAGATCAGCAGCAGGGCGGCAAGCACCGCGATCCAGCCCTCCAGTGCCCACACGCTCATGAACGGCTGGGCAATCACGGTGAACGCGTCCACAGCCGTATGGGCAAGGATGGCGAACAGCAGGTAGAGCCACGGCTTGCCCTTAGAAAAGCCCGTGAACACCATGACGGAGAGGCCCAGATGGATGCAGACGGCGGATATGCGCTCCGCGCCGCCCGCCACGGAGGCAAGGGGCGTAAGCGCCTCCAGCTGCGGCCTTACCTGCGCCGCGGCGACGGGCGAGTTCAGAAGCTGATCGAGCGTGCCGTTGACCATGGCAAGGTAGAGCACGAGCGAGGAGATGAGCGTAAGGCCCACAAGCAGCACCGCCTCGCAGCCGCCGTGGCCGAAGCCGTAGGCGACGGCGTCGGCATAGCGCCTGTTCTCCTTTAAGGCCCATCTGCAGGCGATGAACCGCGCGAACTCCTCGCACAGGCCCGCCATCAGGCCCATGAACAGGCCGTAAAGGACGAGCTGCACGCTGAACCGGCCGGAGGATGCCGCCTGCTGCAGGCTCTGAAAGAACGGATACGTGCCGAACATCTGCAAAAGCGGGATATGCACCGCCTGCGCGGCGATAAACGCCACCACGCCCGCGAGGAACGGGCGCGCGATGTGCTGCTTCCGCCTTTGCATCAGCACAAGAGGAACGATGGGCAGCGCAAAGCAGATGAGGATACTGACGATCAGGCCGATGGTGATAAGCGTTGTCTGCACGAGAATCCCCCCTCTTAATAGATGGAAAAGCGGCGCGCGTAAAACGCGCGCCGCCCCGGGCAACTTACTTTTTAATAAAGTGCAGCAGCAGCCTGGTAAAGAGGTAGAACAGGATCAGGGCCGCGAATACGCCCAGGAGCCCGTAGCCCATCAGCGCCCAGCCCTGCTGGACGATCCCCGCGTTGCCCTTAAAGAGCGCGGGCACAACGGAGAGCACCACGCCGCCCGCGATCACCGAGCCGATCTGCCCGGACACGTTCGCGCCCATCGCCTGCATGAGGATGAAGTTGGTCGGGTCCTCGTCCCTGGCCATGCGCTGCACGATGCGCGCCGCCATCGGGAACGCGGAGATGCCCGCCGCGCCGATCATCGGGTTGACCTTGTTCTTCTTGGAGAACAGGTTGAGGAGCTTTGCGAAGAGCACGCCGCCCGCGGTATCGAACACGAAAGCCACGAGGCCGAGCGCGAGGATGCCCAGCGTCTCCGTCGTGAGGAACTTGCTGTAATGCATGGACGCGCCGATCGTGATGCCCAAAAGCAGCGTCACGATGTTGTTGAGCTCCTTCTGCGCCGTCTGCGAAAGCCGATCCACGACACCCGCCTCGCGCAGGAGGTTGCCGAACATCAGAAGGCCGATCAGCGGCACGCTGATGGGGGCGAGGATGCCGGCGAGGATCGTCACGCCGATGGGGAAAACGACCATGATCCACTTGGGGACCTGCACCTCGCTGTACGTCATGCGGATGCGGCGCTCGCTCTTGGTCGTCAAAAGTCTGATGATGGGCGGCTGGATGATGGGCACCAGCGACATATAGGAGTATGCCGCCACGCTGATAGGCCCAAGCAGGGCCGGCGAAAATTGCGAGGCCACCATAATAGAGGTAGGCCCGTCCGCCGCGCCGATAATGCCGATACTGGCCGCATCCTTCAGTGTGAAATGAAAGACGCCCGGCAGCGCCACCGTAAGGAAGATGGCGGCCATGACGGTAAAGAAGATGCCAAACTGCGCCGCCGCGCCGAAAAACATCATCTTGGGCGTGGCGAACAGGGGCCGGAAATCCGTCATCGCGCCGATGCCTATGAAGATCAGCGCGGGAAACAGCTCCGTCGTAATGCCGAAGTTGTTGATCATCCCCAGCAGGCCGAGCTCGTTTCCCTCCACCGGCCATATCACGGACAGCGGCAGGTTGACGAGAATCGCGCCGACGCCTATCGGAAGCAGCAGCATGGGCTCATAATCCTTCGCTATGGCAAGATAGATCAGTACGGCGCCGATCGCGTACATGATGAGGTATTGCCAATGGAAGTTGAAAACGCCCGGCAGCAAATCCTGGATTGTAACCATATGCCCTCACTCTTTCGTCCTTTCCATATTTGTCGGCAGCAAAGCGGGGATTTCAGATGTGACTTTCAGCTGACCGTATCGTATCTATTGTAGCATACCGCCGGTACGAATACAGCGAATCTGTAAAATGGATGTGAACTTTTTTGTTATATGGAAGAATTGCGGTATAAGCGAAGCGCATAGAAATGCATGCATATATCTGTTTCTATTTTTCCTTGCAACGCATGCGTGAAAGGGGTATACTGGTAAAAACAGAGTATGGTTGGGGGTATTTGGGTACATGCAGAAGACGCGGGTCACTGTTCATGTAGCCGGGCAAACGGTCAAGCTGTGCGGTCCCGAGGACGAAGCCTATATCAAAAGCGTCGCGGCTTATGTGGATGAAAAGGTAAACGCGCTGCAGCGGGTGCAACCGTCGTTCAGCACCACCACCTGCGTGCTGCTGACGGCGCTCAACATGGCGGACGATCTTTTTAAGCTCCGCCAGCAGTATGCCGAGCTGGACCGCCGCATCGAGGAGCTCAGGAGCCTTTCCTCCCCGCAGCTTCCGCCCCGTCCTGCCGCCAAGGCGCCCGTCCGCCATCCCTTTGAAGAAAAGCAGCCCACGCGGGAATAAGGGACGCGCGTCCTGCGGACCGCAGCGGCGATATATTTCAGTTGTCTCCAAAAGTCCTTCGGGGCTTTTTTTATATCACAAAAGTGATGGGATCCCATTCTCAAGGTATCGCCGCCTACGGCGGCGACGAAAGATTTTTTTATATATAGCGGGAGGGCTACGCCCCCCGCTCCCCCCTGAGTACGAAGGGGCTTCCAAACTCGGCTTATAGCCTCCAGGGCGGGATGCCCCGTCATCCCGCCGCATCGAGAAAACTTAGGAAACGCAATATAATCCGTCAAAACCGACGACATGCGCGCCGGTTTTGACCCCGGGGCATCCGCAAGCGGATGCCCGTTTCGGCCTGCAAACGCTCCAGTGGAGCGTTTGCTGCTACGCACCGGCCTCAACCCTTGCACGCCCGCCGGCCGCGCCGAAGGCGCAGGCGGGCGTGAGAAACCCGCCGCAGCGACCCGCGCAAACGCAAGCGTTTGCGCGGCACAGCCGCCGACCACCGCGGCGATTTTAGGCGGCTGTGAAAAAGTCCCGCACTTTGCTGCGATGCCGTCAGGCATCGCAGCAAAAACCAGAGTGTCGACAAAGTCTCGGGACAGCTTTTATTATGCAAGAACGCAAACAGGAGTTGCATAGCGGGACGCTCCGTCGTCCCGCTGAAGCCCAAAAACTTAGGAAACGCAATATAATCCGTCCAAGCTGACGACATGTGCGTCAGCTTGGACACCTTGCATGCAGGCCTGCTACGCCAGGCCTGCATGAGAAAAACCGTCGACGAACCCCGGAGGGGTTTGTCGACGGCCAAAAAATGGCGGCGCCCGGGGGGAGCCGGGCGCCGTCTACTAAGGATGGTTGGGGGTATGTCATCGCCTGTTCGGCGTTATGACTTATTTCCGCTGGCGGGAACGTATTCCGCGAAGGTCACGGAGAGCGCTTGCTCCTTACCGTCCCGCTCTATCGTTATTTTTGCCACATCGCCGGGTTTATATGCACCGATCGCCTTGGCAAGCTCGGTGCCGGTGGTAATTTTCTCATCGTCCACCGCGGTGATCAGGTCGCCCGCTTTGATGCCGGCATTCTCGGCCGCCGAGCCCGTCACGACCTGCGCGACCTGCACGCGGGTCTCCACGTTGCTCTGGCCCTGGCCGAAGCCGAACATATTGAAGAAATCGCTGTTGCCGTTGCCGTCCACCGAGCCCGACTGCACGGCGACGTTCTGCGTGTATACGCCGAGGTACGCGCGGCCGGTGACGTAGCCCTTATCCATCAGGTCCGCGATAACGGTCTTGGCGCTGTTGATCGGGATCGCGAAGCCCAGACCCTCGGTCTCGGAGGACGCGATCTTGGCGTTGACGACGCCGATGAGCTGCCCCTGCGCGTTGAACAGCCCGCCGCCCGAGTTGCCGGGGTTGATGGCGGCGTCGGTCTGCAAGAGCGTCATCTCCTGCCCATCGATGGTGATATCGCGGGAGAGCGCGCTGACCATGCCGGAGGTTGCGGTGCCCTTGAGCTCGCCCAGCGGGTTGCCGATGGCCACCACGTCCTCGCCGACCACCAGCTGATCCGAGTCGCCCATGGTGACGGGGGTCAGGTTCTCGGCGTCGATCTTGATGACGGCCAGGTCGGATTTTTCATCCGCGCCGATGAGCTTGGCGTCATACTGGGTGTTGTCCTGCAGGTAGACCTTGATGGTGTCCGCGCCGTCCACCACGTGGTTGTTGGTGATGATATAACCGTCCTTGGTCACGATGATCCCGCTGGCGCTGCCCGTGGTGGTGGCGCTCCTGCCGTACAGGTCGGTGGCGGCGCCCGAGATATCGATGCCTACGATGGACGGGGCAGCCATGGCGACGATCTGTGCCTTGGTGTAGGTGCCGTCGCTGAGCGTCTGCGTCACCAGCGCGCCGGAGGGCTTTTCACCGGCGTTTGCCGGCGCCGCCGGCGCCGCCGGGGGAGTGGAAGCGGCCGCGAGCGCGGTCTGCGGCTTGCCTGTATCGGGACCCTGTACGATATAGCCCCCGACCACCCCGCCCAGAAGGGCCGTAATCAGCATGCAGACGACCAGCACCGAAACCGATACCCTCCCGCGCTGTTTTTTATCGCTGCCGCCGGAATGCTGCGGCTTATGTTCGTCATACCAATATTGATTTTCCATCGTTCCAGCCTCCTTCAAAGCTTGCGGACTTTCTATTGTTGTTATACACAAGGATTTTGAACGGGCAAGCGATCAATTAAGGTTCTTTTATGGAAAATAGTGTACCAATTTTGACAGGCCGCCGCGCCGATTGACAGGCCGGACGGCAAGGGGGTACAATCAAAAGCGTACACACGCGAAGGGAGCGAAACATGCCTCTGCTCTTGAAAGTCATAAAGGGCGCGCTGATCGGGATCGCCGTGGTGATACCCGGCGTCAGCGGCGGCTCCATGGCGATGTCGATGGGGATCTACGGCGAGGTCATCGACTTTTTCACCTTCCGCAATGGTTTTTTGAAAAGAGGGCGCAGGCTGCTGCCCTACGGCGTCGGCGTGCTGCTGGGCACGGTAGTCTTTTCTTATCTTATTGAGCTGCTGTTCGAGTCATACCCGTTTCCGACGGCCTGCGCGTTCATGGGCATGATTTTGGGCGCGCTGCCGATGCTGTATAAAAGGGTGCGGGGGCGGCCCGTCCGCCTGCCGAACATTCTGCTCCTGCTGTGCGCGGCGGCCGCCATGGTCGCTATGACCGTTTTCAGCGGGGAAGCGGGCGCCGAGCGGACGTTTGCGCCCACCGCCGCGCATGTGCCGGTGGCGCTGGGCATCGGCTTTGCCGCCGCGGCGACCATGACGGTGCCGGGGTTGAGCGGCT
>Ga0255336_100952_pt1 | contig 28528 bp, 31 predicted proteins | sample MeOH1_35cm_T3_17_FD_189102 | JGI IMG/M metagenome (GOLD analysis project Ga0255336, IMG submission 189102) | Sandy soil microbial communities from University of British Columbia, Vancouver, Canada - MeOH1_35cm_T3_179 | ecosystem: Engineered > Artificial ecosystem > Sand microcosm > Unclassified ...
CTCCAGTTTGTCTCGGTGCTCGTCGGTCAGAATGACTGCAGCTGCAATGCGCATCGGTCGTGTCCTCTATTGTAAAGAACACGACCGAATAATAAATGTTTCTATTTATGACGCACTACACTAGGTGCAAGTGGCACAGGCCCCGGTGTAGTACCTCACCCATGTAGTACGCTAAGCCGAACCGCGCGTAAACTTCCTTGATATCGTCTTCAGACGGTTGCATATCGCCACACTCGATGCCCACGCCTCCCGCCCGGCCGGTATTGAACCGTAGAGGAGGAGTGACATCAGTCAGACCCGACTCTTACTGCCGCGTATCCGAGATTCCTTTGCAAGATAGTGATCGTCAAGTGCCTGGCGGATCAGGGTCTTAATCACAGCCTGACGACTGATGTTCAGTTCCCTTGCCGCAGTGTCGAGTTCTTCCAGCATCGGCGACGCAAAATCCACATTAACCCGCTGGATCGGCCCCATCATGCGGCCCGTATTCGTGAAAAAACGCGAGACGTCTTGCCCCTCATCCGCCAGACGCGCGATGGTTTCCGGCGCTACAGGCTTCTTCTGTTTACGAGTGCTCTTCATAAAGTTGTTGCTCCTGCCTGGTTGCTCTCCACAGCGTCACCAGGTGGTAATACTCTCCATCGTTGTCTTCCCGCACTTCAAAGATGAGCGCGTACAATCTTTCTCCTACCCAACCGATGGCACGGTATTGCTCCGGCAAATCGGAGCGCTGATCGAGGTAGTAGGGATGCGAGAAGATTTCCTGCGCCTCCTCAAATCCGATCCCACGCTTGGGGTTCGCCCTTAACCGCTTGCTTTTCCGCTCATCGAAGTGGAATCGCATGTTAGTATAACTGTTATACCACAATATCCAGTGGAGCACATCCACCGATTCTCACCCCGTTTCCTCACGATTTGTAAGCTCCGGTCGCTTCGGTTGCGTTGCCAGATTCCCGTGCATTTCGATGTTTCTCGTCACCTTCTGAAAGAGCGCTGGGAGCCTTCCCGAATACATTGCAGGCGTGCTCTTTCGGTATCTCTCGGTATGTTCAGGCATCGAGGCCGCCTCGGCTGCATGGCAGCCCCTGGGATGGCAACCTGTGATGTTCGCCGAAATCGAGCCTTTCTGCTGCTGGCTGCTGCGCTCGCGCTATCGCGCATCGCGGCCCATTTACATGCCGAGTCCGCATGACGCACCGGACAGGAAAGAGGCAAAGCGCCGCGCAGCGGCCATTCGTAACGTGGCTGCTCTGCCTGCCGAAGGCGCTGTGGTCAACGCTGGCGATTTCACGAGGATAGGAAAACAGGATGTGGGAACAATCGACCTTCTGGCCGGAGGAACACCTTGCCAGTCTTTCTCCGTCGCCGGTAAGCGAGCTGGACTGGATGATCCGCGTGGCAACCTCACGATCGAGTTTGCTCGGCTTGCTGAGCGACTCCGGCCCATATGGCTGGTGTGGGAGAACGTCCCCGGCGTCCTGTCGATTGACGACGGACGAACGTTTGGAGCCTTCCTCCGGATGCTGGTCGAATGCGGGTATGGGGTCGCCTACCGGGTTCTTGACGCTCAATATTTTGGAGTACCCCAGCGACGCCGTCGCGTCTTCGTTGTCGGATATCTTGGAGACTGGCGAGCTGCCGCGGCGGTACTACTTGACGCCACGTGCCTGTCGGGGAATCCTCCGCCGCGCCGAGAAGCGCGGAAAGGAGTTGCCGGAGGCGTTGAAGTCGGCCCTGCTGGCGGTCGCCTCACGGACACAGCACCCACCATCGACGCAGGATGCAAGGACGGCTTCATCCGCAACCAAGTAGGCGCGGGCGTGCTGTCATCCACATCTGAGATATCCCATTGCTTGAATGCGGGCGGCATGGGACGGCAGGACTTCGAGACAGAGACGCTGATCGCACATTCACTCTCTGCCGATGGCTTCGATGCCAGCGAAGACGGCACCGGACGCGGCGTGCCGCTCATCGCGGGGACACTAAGCACGCGATATGCAGCGTCCTCCGGCCGGGATCTCTCCGACGGTTCTGCTCTGCTGCCCGTAGCCTTCAACCTGCGCGGGCGCGATGGCGGTGCATTGCCGGAAGTGTCCGATGCGGCCAGCCTCCGCGCCGCTTCGGACGGTAGCAGCAACAGCTATATCGCTTTCTCGGCAAGCGACGACGCCGGTGATGCGAGCGATATCGCGCCCACGCTGCGCAGCTTGAACAACCGCGGCGGAAACCCGAACGGCGGTGGCCAAGTCGCTATCGCTTTCAGTACGAACCATCGTGGTGAGGCGCGAGAAAGAGCTGTACATGAAAGCCTGAACAGTTCTCACAGCGGCAACCAGGTCGATGGTGTCCTCCAGTTTTCTAGCTCACCTTCGGCCGCTTCGCCATCCGCGTATACACTTCACGGCAGCGACAAGACAGTTAGTGCCGCGTCCTCCACCGACATCGCGGGAAGTCTTCGGACCCGCGCGCCAGGCAGTATCGAGAACAGCTCGACGACTGTGGTATTGCAAGAGCAATCTATCGCCTCTCCGTTGACCGCCTCCTACTCCAAACAGGCTGACAGCTCCGACACCAGCAACGGGCCTCCGAATCTATTGCATTCGCAGATGGCCGTGCGCCGCCTGACTCCGCGCGAGTGCGAGCGGCTGCAAGGATTCCCCGACGATTACACCCTGGTCGAGTATCGCGGCAAGCTGGCTTCCGATGGTCCCCGCTACCGTGCTCTCGGCAATTCAATGGCAGTCCCGGTCATGCGCTGGATCGGACAGCGCATCGCGGCAGTCCACGAGATCGTCTCGCGGAGGTCCTTGTGAGCAGGCAAGGTGCGAGGGCGAGCAATGTCAGCACGGACCCTCCCACGAGTGCGCAGCGACAGGTCTTCTCTCTCCCCTCGCCGGTGCGTTGCTGGAATCACGCAACTGGTCTTCGATTCCATCGCCCAGGTACGGACCCCTCGCGGGGCGGGAGACGACGATGCGAAACACTGGAACGTGCGATTCACCCACTCTCTGCTTTTACAGCCGGGAGCACGGCAAGCGACAGGCTACGGTTCCACTGCCGTGTGGTTCGATCGGCATCCTTATATAGGCGCCCTTCAGACAGGTGTTTCCATAGAGCGCCAATTCTCCCGTATTTTCCCTGCTCACCCTCGGTCACTCGCTTCGGTGCTTATCCCGCGCCCTGCGGCGCGTCGATGTTCTGCTTCGTTCGCCACGGCGAACGCCCTTCTGGTCTGGGTTTCCAAACAAAAACCTCCCGCGCAACAAAGCGCGCGGCTGACGGCCCGAGGTGCGGGCGAGGTTTTTCTTCGGAGCCTCCGCAGAAAGCACATTGGCCTTGGGAGCGGGGCACACTCGCGTCGCTTCGCGCAAGAGTGTCCCGAGGGTATTCCGGGCAAATACAACCAAGGAGAAAAGCAATGGCACTCTACGAAAACAACCTGAAACTGCGGGGCTACCTGGGTAAGGACGCCGAGAACATCGCCACCAAGCAGCAGCGGACCTTCACCGTTCTGTCGCTGGCCACCAGATCCGGCTACAAGGACAAGCAGACGAATGAGTGGGTCAACCACACTGAGTGGCACCGCATCGTCGCGTTCGGCAAGGCCGCCGATTACGCGAAGGACCTCAAGAAGGGCGACTACGTGGAGGTCGAAGGCGAACTGCGCTCGACCGAGTTCGACAAAGAAGTCGGCGAGGGCAAGAAGAAGACTTCGATCAAGCTGCGTGGTTGGGAGGTGCGCGCTGCCGTCGTCCGCAAACTGGCCGCGCCTGCAAACGAGAGCCCGGACGCTGGGCCGATCACGGAGGGCGACGCCGCGTAAGCGGCGTTGTCCTCCCACCGGAGGTGACGTATGCAGCTATTTCTATGTCGTTAAGCTCCGCGGCTTCCTCGGTAAGGACGCCGAAGTGCCTTCCTCGGAAGGCATCACTGATGACGCCTATGCCGTACTCACACTGTGCGTGGAGTCCGGTGTCTGGTGGAGACCGGCGAATGAATGGATATCGCGCACCGCGTGGCTTCGCATCGTCTGCCCTGGACCTTTCTTCTGCGGTTTCACGCGCGGCATGAAGCAAGGCGATTACATCGAGGTGGACGGTCAACTGGCCATTCATCACTATGCTTCGCTGAACCTCACCAATCCCGTTTACGAGATCCACGCGACCGAGATTCGCAGGCTGGAAATCCCGGTTGTCGGCGTCATTGAGAAGTACGACGGCTGACACGATTCGTTTTCTACTTCGCGGAGGAGCTAAACGCTTCTCCGCTTTTTTCTACGAGCGCACGGGGCCCCAGCATCACCAGTTGCCCCATACGATGCGGAATTTTTCATCGATTCTTATACCCCTCGGCGTTCCCTGAAAGAAGCTCGTTCATCCTTGTTCGTATATTGCGATCGTGCCCCCAGGCGCGCATCTGCCATGATCACGAACGTATTCTTCGCCACCACGATCCTTTTTCTCGCCCTCTTCTTCTGGCTTTTGCAGGAGTGCGCCTTCCTGATTCCTTACCGGAATCTGCTTCTCGCCAAGTACGGAAGCGTGATCGCCGGATTCGCCGCCGTCCTGTTCGTCAATCTTTTCGCGCTGATGTATATGCTCGTTCGCAAACTGCTTCTGAACGACACAGGCCGCAAACTGGCCCACGTTGAGAAGCAGCTCCGCACCGGTTCGAGCATCTCCGAGGAACTCAGTCGCCGTCTGGGAGAGTAGCCGCATGTCACGTGGCCTCGATCACGAACCTTGGGAGCAGCCCAACGAGGAACGGGATGACAGCCGCGTTGAACGCTCACCAGGTCGTAGCGGCGGCGGAAGCGACACTGACGCAGGGCGCGAGCGACGTTCCCCGGATACTCCCGACACCTTCGATCTTGCGGCGCTTCGCGCCCGCATTGATGCCGCCGCCAATGATCAGCCCGCATTGCCCGAATTCATAGATCGCCTGGAAGCCTCCGGCGTCCGTGTCATTCCCAGCGTGCAGTCGAGCGGACGGCTCAATGGCTTCACGTACGAACTGGATGGGGTCCGTGTCAAAGCCTCGGCCCTCGGCCGCGCTTATACACCCAAAGGGTTGCAGGAGAAGAAACACGTTGACTATGAGCCTTCGCGCGACGCGGTGCGTCTCCACCGGGCTCTCGCGGATTGGAATTCCCGCTCGCCCGCACCCACTCGGCCCGAGCGTCTGGACGAACGCAACCACCCAGACAATCCTCGGGAGCCGCACCATACATCTCGGCAGCGAGATGAGTTGACGACCACGCAGCGGGAATTGATGGTCGATGTCGGACGTTTCCGCACTGTTGCGCTTCCGGACCTCGCCCGCACTCACTACGCGGGTGACTATGGCGCGCTTGAACGCGATCTCTCGCGGTTGGCCGCTCGCAATCTTGTCGAGCGCAAAAGCGTTGCCATCGACAATCGCCGCTCCATTCTTCACGTTGTCGCCTTGACTCGCGAAGGGAAATCCCTGCTTCGTCGCCAGACTGAATCGACACAGGCAATGTACGCCGGCATAGCCAAGCCACGAGAGGTGGCTCCTGACGCCGCCATCTACCGCATGTACCAGGCCGAAGCGGAGCGCATCGAGCGGGCGGGCGGGAAGGTTCACCGCGTCGTTCTCGATTACGAATTGAAGAAGCAGGCCTACTCCCCGCTTGCTAAAGCCAAGCACCTTCCCGCATTGGAATACGCACAGAGGCAAGAGCAGATCGCGAAGGAGAACGGTCTCAAGGTCGTTGACGGCCACATCGTTCTGCCTGATCTGCGCCTGGAATACGAAAACGCGCATGGCGAACTGGCCAGGGTTGATCTCGAACTAGCCACCCGAAATTACCGCGCCGCCCACATGAAAGCCAAGGCGCAAGCCGGTTTCAAAGTGTACGTCCAGCGTGGCCACGCCGGCGCTCCCGTGTTCGACGACCACGATCTTGTGGGCGACATTCTCTCCTTATGAGGTGCTGCACGTGACGAACGAAGAACGTATCCACGCCCTCCAATCGCTGGGGTATGAAGACACCGAAGCGCACTTCCTCTGCCTCGCCGCACTTCATAGCGGCTACTTTGTGCGCCGCCAGTTCCTCGCGTTTGTTGGCGCTCCGAAAGGCTGGCGCGACGATTCGTTCGCGCACAAGTTGATTGCCCGCAAGCATTGCGTGGCGACAGCATTTCGGCATAACCACATGGTTTACCGGCTCTCTTCCAAGCCATTCTTCACCGCGCTGGATGAACACGACAACCGCAACCGCCGCGAAAAACAGCCCGCCACGATCAAGAACAAGCTCATGGCCCTGGACTTCGTTCTCGAACATCAGGACCTTTCCTATCTGGCCACCGAAGCGGAGAAGGTCGAGTACTTCACCTCGACAGCCTATGTCCCGCTGGAGAACCTTCCGGCAAAGCGCTACCAATCGTTACGCAACGGTCAGTCCACACTGCGATATTTCGTCGAGAAATTTCCCATCTTTGTCTCAACGCCAGGCGCCGAGCAATCGACGGTCAGCTTCTGCTACGTGGATGAAGGCGTGGTTTCGACAGACGGTTTCAAGACGTTCCTCGCGTACTACCAGCCGCTGTTCTCATCGCTTGCGGGCTATCGCATCGTTTATGTCGCTGCCCAGCCTTACCTGGCCGAGAAGGCGCGACGGGCCTTTGAGGGCAGTCGGCGGAATGGTTCTACAGCACCTCTGGACCCGCTAACCCGCGATCTCCTGAACTACTTTCAGGATCGCCGCAAGTATGAGGCGCGGGATTTCAGCGGCTTCGATACCGCAAGAATTGTTCACTACCGCGAGCAGAAGCAGCGCTTCGTCGGCTTCGGATTTGACGATCTCTATCGACATTGGCTCGAAGAAGGAGACGTCGCCGTGTTGCGCAAAAACGGCCAGAGAGCATCTGCGGCCCAATCTCTCTCCGCACCTGTGGGTCAGTTCGACACGTATCTGCTGAGGCATAACTATGAGCTGTTCGGAACGCTTTGATCTTCGTCGAGTCGGCAACTCGCCGCACATGGACCCGAACCGCAACGAAAAGCGCGGTTCTGCCTTCAGTTCGGTCTGGGGTTCGGTAAGCGCCGTTAAAGAAGTGCTTTGCAAGCCCGCAGTTGCAGCGATGCGCGCAGTGGCGCGGAACGGAGCCAGAGTACGCAGGCAGGCGGTAGCGACCCCGGTTTGTGGCGGGCTTTGCCGCCACAAACCTTTCGCACTCCTATCGTCGCGTCGAGGGTCGCTACCGCCTGCCCAACACCAATTCGGTTGTGTCCGCTTGCATGTTCATGCCTAGCGGCCACAGGAAAGAGGAAGGAGAACAACATGCAATCACTGATAGCCAAGCAGCCTAAAGACACCAGAAAACAGACCACGGTCTCCCTCAGCGGCTCCGTTCTCAAAGACCTGGAACTGTATTGCCGGTTCATCGACAGCGCGCGGGATTGGGTCATCAACGAAGCGCTCAAAAGTGTCTTCCAGCGCGACAGAGCGTTCATTGAATGGCGCGAACGGCAGAAGGAACAGCCCATCGCCGCATCGGAGCCGGCTTCGAGCAGTGCGTTGGTATCGGTCCCCGCGGAAATCACCCACAAAAACGAAAAGCTGAAGTAAGCAGCGGATCAGAAGCAACATGCCTGCTCATTTAACTGTTTGGAGGACACGAGATGAAAAACAATGCGTTGCGAGATTGGATCGAGAACAGAGCCGTGCTCAGCACCGCGCTGAGCCTAGTCACGGGAGTTCTGTTGATGAAGCATCTGCCATTCCCGGCAGGCGACGATCTGCTGAAAATGATCCTTCTCGAAAAACCTTATCTGTTTCAGGGCATTAAGTACACGTACTGCGCGATGCTGTTTTCCACACCGCTCATCGTCTACTCGATGCTCTTTTCCTTCACGTACATCTTTCTGATCCGAGCGGACAGGGAGTTGCGCGTGAATCCACTGCCACCGTATCCCCGGCCATCCACCCGCAGCGACCTCTTTCTGATTGTTGGGGAGCTGCACGATGCGAAAAAACCCGTCCCAGTAGAGAACCCGCAATGGCTTACAATTCCGGCGCGCGGGCTCTATACGGGCATGGCCATTGTCGGAGCCATCGGTTCGGGCAAAACCAGCGGTTGCATGGTGCCGTTTGCCGAGCAGATCCTCTCCTATCGCTCCTTATATAAGGATGAGCGGCCCAGCGCCCTTGTACTCGAAGTGAAGGGTGACTTCTGCCACAAGGTCCGCAAGCTCCTGGACCAGTGCGGCAGATCAGAGGACTACGTCGAGGTTAGCCTTCATTCCGAGTACCGTTACAATCCGCTGCACAACGATCAGGACGCCTACGCGCTCGCTTATGGCATCGCATCGTTGCTGAACAATCTCTTCGGCAGAGGCAAGGAGCCGTTCTGGCAGCAGGCGTACACGAACCTGGTGAAATTCATCATCCTGTTGCACAAGGTCCTTTACGACTACGTGACCTTATTCGATGTCTATGCCTGCGCGATCAACCCCAAGCTGCTGCAACGCAAAATTGAGGAAGGCGAAACACGGTTCCAGGCTGAACATCTGATGATAGAAGTCGAAGCCTTCGAGGCCGATCCGGGCCTTGACCAATTTGGTTTCGTCTTCGATGAAGAAGTCACGCGGATGAAGGCCCCGTATACCGACGCGCTCCAGACGTATTTAGCCGGTCACAACATCGCTTATGAATTTCAGTCGGAGAGTGGAGGCAGCGAGAGACAGAGAGCCATTCGGGACGACCGCAAGCAGCAACAGTTCGAAGCAGTGAAGCGCTGGTTCTTCGAGGACTGGCAGCGCATCGAGCCGAAGCTGCGCACCTCCATCGTGGAAGGCATCTCGGTTTTCCTCTCTCTGTTCGATGACAACCCCGATGTGAAGCGAGTGTTCTGCCCTCCCAAGGAGACCTACGATCCCGCCGCCAACAAGAATGACTCCCGCGGAAGACCGCTCCCCTCGTTCACTGAGTTGATCGAGCAGGGCAAAGTGGTCGCGCTGAACTTTCCGGTATCCATGAATCCTGGTCTCGCTCGAACGATTGGCACCCTTATGAAGCAGGATTTCCAGCGCGCGATGCTGGGCCGCATTCCATTGATCGAACAACATTCCGATCGGCACTTCCGGCCCGTGCTGTTTCTCTGTGATGAATACCAGTCATTCGCCACCGTGGGCGAGAGCGATCCGTCGGGCGATGAAAAGTTCTTCGCCCTCTCCCGCCAGGCAAAATGTATTCCCATCGTGGCCACCCAGAGCATCAGTTCGTTGCGCTCCACGTTGCCCGGCGAAAGCTGGCGAACACTTCTCCAGACTTTTCGCACCAAGATTTTCCTCAGTCTGAGTGATGACTTCAGCGCCGAGACGGCATCCCGTCTGTGCGGCAAAGAAGAGGTTCTCAGACCGAGCTATTCCATCAGTGAAAATGGCCAGGACGCCCGCGTTAGCATGTTGACCGGCAAAGCGACAGCTCATAAGGCCACACTGAGCACCTCGAAGAGCTACAACACCCAGCACCTGCCGATCTTTGAGCCGAGGGTCTTCACCGAACTCAAGAACGCACAATCCATCGTGCTTGCCTACGATGGTCTGAATCCGTTGCCGCCCTGCTTCTGCTATTTGAAACCTTATTTTCTCGACCCCAATGTCAGCTACTTCGACCATCTCGCAGCAGGGAGGCTATAGCCCATGAGTTTCGATGTGATTCTCCCTTTTCTGCGTCCCATCGAGCCGTTGATTCTTGACCATGAAATCTCCGAGATCATGGTCAACGGCACCGGCCGCGTTTTTACGGAACGTCACGGCCAGCTCTCCGAGGTTCCCGATGTGCGAATTTCGGAGAAGCATCTGCAAATCGCGGTGCGCAACATCGCCCGTACCCTCGGCGATGACATCTCCGAAGAGAAGCCCTTGCTGGATGCCCGACTGCCGGACGGCTCCCGTGTCGCGGCGGTCCTTCCCCCTTGCAGCCTCGGGGGGACCACATTGACGATCCGCAAATTTCAGGCACACAGATTCAGCGCTGAGGAACTGGTCCGAATCGGCTCGATCAACATTGAAGTTCTCCGGTCACTGGAAACTGCCATTGGCAGCCAACAGAATATTCTCATCAGCGGAGGAACGGGCACTGGCAAAACCACCATGCTCAATGCCCTGGCTTCTTTCATTGATGACGGAGACCGCATCGTTCTGATCGAAGACACGGCAGAAATCCAAATTGACAAGCCGAATCTGGTTCGGTTCGAGGCGCGCCGTGAACAGCCGGGCATTCCTGCTGTGACCATTCGGGATTTGCTTCGCGCCACGCTACGCCATCGCCCCGACCGGATCATCCTCGGAGAAGTGCGTGGCGGAGAAGCATTTGATCTTCTCCAGGCGCTGAATACCGGCCACTCGGGAACGTTATCAACCATTCATGCAAATTCTGCGATGCAAGCCCTCTCTCGCCTGACAAGCTGCGTGTTGCAATCCGGTGTTGAGCTTCCCTATCAAGCCGTTCGAGCCAACATTGGCGATGCCGTTCAGTGGCTGTTGCACCTGGACAGGCGGCAAGGAAAGCGCGCAGTGGGAGAGCTTCTACGTGTTGATCGATACGACCATCAGGCGGATCAGTACCTTGTCACCAGCCTTTACCGCACTCCGGAGCCGACCTTATGAATCCGGAGGTTCCACCGCGATACATTCGAGACAATTTCCGCTCAACTGACCGCCTCGCGGTCGTGTTGATCCACAAGGAAACCGGCCACGTCATTCAGCGTGTGGCCACAGCGGAACGCATTGCGGAGCACGACTTCCAGGCATGGCTCCGGCATGAGAACGCTCATCGCTACGAAATCTACATCAGTATGAACGCACTCGATGAACAAGCACGGGGCCGGACGAAGGACGAGGTCGCCGCCATCCGGCACATCTATCTGGATTTCGACCATGATGGGACCGCTAAAGTGCAGGCCCTGATGGCGCGCCAAGACATTCCACAGCCCAATTACCTCGTGAGTTCATCGCCTGGGAAATGGCAAACGGTCTGGAAGGTCGACAGCTTTGAAAAGGACCAGGCGGAATCCCTTCAGCGTGCATTGGTTCGGGAATTGGGCGCCGATCCCGCCGCGACCGACAGCAGCCGTGTGCTGCGCTTGCCGGGCTTCTACAACCACAAGTACGCCAAGTCGCATCACGTCCAGGCCGAAGAACACTCAAAGGAGGTGTATCGTCCTGAACATTTCCCAAAGTTCGCATCAGAAGGAATGGCTCAGCGGGATTGGAACGCAAGCGGGCGCGTGTCTGATTCCTCCGGAGGCGGAAACTCACAGTCCGAACGCGACTGGGCCTACGCAAAGCGCGCCCTGATCCGGGGCGATCCGCCGGAGCAGATCATCGAAGCCATTGCCCAGTATCGCCAAGGGGAGAAGCATCGCGTAATGGCGTACGCCGAAAGGACTGTTTCCAAAGCACAGGCCGAGATCGAGCGATCCAGCGCTGATCCCAGTGTAGATGGCAATGACCGTCTCCGATAGCCTCGGCGATATTTGAGATGTGACACCCTGGCCTCTCAGTCGCTCAATCCGCAGAATTTGACATTCGGCTTAAGAATCTGACAGACATGGAGTGCGCGTTTTCGTAGTGTCTATATACGGATGCCATCACAATTGTCGTCACAATATGTTCATGTTCTGGTCTGAATATTGACATTAAACTTCGCGAGATCATCGGAGAGAACACACATGGACCTGGCGCACGAAGCGAACATGCAAGACCACACTCTCGGACCGCTTACGGCAAAAGTCGTTCTGGTCGAATACGCCGACTATCAATGTCCGCTCTCAGGTCGGGCACATATGATTGTGAAGGATGTCGTAGGCTGGTACCGGAATCTCGTTTGCCTCATTTACCGTCATTTTCCTGTCACGCTTAAACATCCGCTTTCCCATCTGGCCGCTCTGGGTGCCGAAGCCGCGGCGGCGCAGGGATGCTTTTGGGAGATGCACAATCATCTTTTCGAGCACCAGCAACTTCTCGACCGCGATCATTTGATTCGCTATGCGACTGACCTTCGCCTGGACGTTGATCGTTTCATCGCTGATCTGGATGGAGCCATCGGTGCCGTAACCGTTCAACGGCATATCGCATCGGGCCGGAAGAGCGGCGTCGTTTCGGGGCCAACGTTCTTCTTGAACGGAGTAATGCAGAGACACTGGAATCGCGATGAGCTTATCGAAGCAATTTCAATAGCGGTGAACGACGATGGCGGCGTTCCAGTCTAAACAAGAGGTACTCGTTCTGTCAGGAAGCCTCTTCAGATTTCTGTTCAGACGTGTGCCATTGCGAAAACTGGCGCCGATACCGGCTTGGAGGAATCCCCAGCATCTTGTGGAACACGTCAGTAAAATGACTCTGGCTCGCGAAACCGACTTCGAGAGCTATGTCGGCGATCGGTCGATTTGTTTCGAGCAGCAATCTCCTGGCGGTTTCGATACGCTCCCGTAACACGTATTGATGCGGAGCCAATCCTGTGCTTCTGCGGAACAAGTTTGCAAAATGCTGGGGACTCATCTGAACCAGTGTCGCCATGCCGTTCAGAGTCGGTTTTCCATCGAGGTTTCGATGAATGTAATCCAGAACAGCACGAAGTCGGTTAGGCGGCAATCCATCGGGTGACATATATACAGGACCCTCCGCGAGAGTGGAATATCTCCGGACGAGGTACCGGATAAGAGTTCGGATGAGATCTCGCAGGTAAATCACTCCGGCTGGGCATCCATGCACGAGTTCCTCCTGCATAGCTGCAAGGAAGTTTTGCAGATGGAGATCTCGAATCGCCAGATAGGGCCGTAGCGTGCAGTTTACGGCATCATCGCCTCCGGCCTGAATCAACGATGTATCGGGAAAATTGATTACCAATACTTCACATGCATCTGACAGATGGCTGTCAAGCCTCCTTCCCTGAGGAAAGATATGCAAATCTCCGGGCACTATCCGCCGTGAGGACCCGCTCATCATCCAGGACGATATCTAACGTTGTGGAATTCGACAGATGTATCACAACGTAATTGAAATCAAGGGCCGATTGGGAATATGGCCCAGCAGGCTGCAATCGACGCTCGATGGCGACCCCATCTATCTCATGTCTCCGTATTGGTCCGGGCCGAAGCATGACGTTCCCGATAGGCTTTCGATTCACTTAGATTGCCTAACGACGCATTTACAGTAGCGCTAAAACTATTCGCGCTTCTTTCATCGCCTTACACAAAATGTCGTGATTCATGGCTTTCTGAGCATCGGGGAATGAATATCTATTACCCGGAGAGACTTTCCAAGAAGAAGTGACGTTTGAAAAACGATTGAATACTCCCCTTCGGAGCCAATGCGCATCCGTGCTATTTGGTTGATACATAGAGAGATATCTCTACTGCATAGAGTTTTTTCTCTATTGCAACAAAAATCTCTTGACACGTCATTCACAAATGATCCACACTGCTGACCGTCCAACCACTAGAGATTTCTCACTAGCGCGACCTTGCATCATGGACAGCGCCGCCGAATAACTGTTCATTCGGCAAGGCTTTGGTTGGGTACAGGCAGGAGCACAACAAGAAAAGAGGACAGGCTCCCAACATGATAAAAAAATGTGCGATTTTACTAATCACCGCATTTGCCACAGTATGCGCATACGCCCAAATAGAAGATGATGCAAAATTGATCTCTTCCACAACCACAACGGAATCTTCCGCGACCGCAACCACCACGCCCGCCGAGTCTCCAGTAGAGCAAACAGAAGCCTCACCAATTCCTGCCGAAGTAGTGCAGATCGGGGTCATCGGAGCTCAGTTCGATAAGTTTAATCCCAAGGGATGGGTCATGCCCTTTCCGAGCACCGGCGTCACCATCGATCAGGACTTTGAAGGGATTCGCACAAAGCTGGCCAAGCATCGCATCGGTTATTACCTGATGAATATGGATTTGTACTACGGGGCAACCAGCCGGGCACCATCAATTCCGAGCAATAACAGCACTCAACAATACAACGGTCAAAGAACGACCTGGGTAAATCACGCGTGGATGTGGGTAACTTACAATCCATCCGACACGTTGCAGTTTATGTTTTCTGGAACGAAAGAACACGGCACCTTCCCCCAGGACGGCCCTTCAACAACCCGCATGGGAGTCGCCGCAGTTCATAAAGATCTGTTCCATGGGAGGCTCCAGCTGGAAGGTGGGTATCTGCAGCCCAACTTCCAGTTTTATGGAATGTTTACCGGCGGTAGCCTTGCTGGTTCTCTTACGCCGGCTGCCATCACGGCGCTCGAAGTTGGAACTGCCTCGGAGCCCTACACCGTTCCCGCAGCAAATATCAGATATCAGTTTCCGAGTAACTTCTATGCCCGCTACGGCGTGCAGCGAAGCATCGTTCCCGGCACTGGTTTTCAGCAAGAGAGAGAGAGGAATAACACGGGCTTCAGGTTCTTGATAAATGGCACTAAAGCCCTGCATCAGGGAGAGATTGGGTACAACCGAGCCGCCGCGCCAGGAACAAAGCAAGCGTTTTACCGGGTGACGGGCTTCTTCAACCAAACCCCATACTCGGATTACAGGACACCGCTTCTGACATTTGTAAAAAACGGATACAAGTTCAATAAGACAGACAACAACTTCGCAATTTCTGTTGCCGCGGACAAGCAACTCTGGCAGAAGAATAAGTACCTTCCATTTCAGGGGCTGTATGCAGGAGCTGTCGGTCAGTATGCCCCTCCTCAACAAAACCTGTTCAGCCAATGTTATCAAGCCACGCTGTATGGGATCGGCCTGTTCCCCAACAGACCGATGGATATGATCGCGGTGTCGGCAATGCGACAGGAGTTGAGCCGAATAGGAACCCGCAAGTTTGAAGCTCTAGGTCAGGGACCGGCTTATGAAAACACCACCCAGGGAGCTTTGGGTTATACCGCGATGATTTACCACGGGCTCTTCGCGAACGCAAACGTCTCCTATGCCCAACATCCAGGGGTATTCATAAACGCGGGCGCACCCAAGAAAGCTGTGATCTGGAACCTGACGTTGAGCGAGTATTTCTAACGCAACCAACGCGCTGGCGTGACCCGTTCTTGCTACTCAGTATCTCAAAAGCATCCTTGGGAATGCTATTGAGCAGCGCACCACGAATGCCAAGCAGACCGCTGGATTGTAAGGAGAACGGGACGTCGTTCGTAACTAGGTTCGAACCCGCGTCCCTTCTTCTGCAATAGCAGTCCAAGACGACTGTTCCTGTCTCGGCAAAGCCTCTGTATGAACGAAGAGTTATTACTCCGAAGGAGAGTGGTCTTTGATGTCCGTGTCCGATACGAACCTCGTTCTCAAAGGAAGGAATCGTAATGTTTAGAACTGGTGGCCGTCCCCTCCCTCCGGTAGATATGGTAGGGGTCAAAAATTTGGAAGTGTTCTTTGGGATTGGCGTCGTTCTCGTGCTCATCCTGTTCATCTATCTCGCCGTTCGCTACTGGATCAGCAATAAGTCCCCAGTCGGTGTCCTTATGTTGCTTGGTGGCGTCTTAACCTGCACCTTAGAGCCATTCACCGACTACATTGGCTTGCTCTGGTTTCCAACCAAAAATACCTTATTTCCGGCCATTCTCCATGGTTTCGGCGTGAGTGTCCCATGGTGGGTTGCAGTTGGCTATACGTGGTATGTGGGCGGAATGTCCTTCTATGCCTACAAGCGCTTTGAAAATGGAATTACCAATGGGCAGCTTGCCAAACTAGTTGGACTGATCGCACTCGCAGATATCGTCCTGGAAACAACCGGACTCAATCTCGGCGTGTACACCTACTATGGGAATCAACCATTTCAAATACTTGGTTTCCCGTGGTGGTGGCCACTTACGGGTGGCCTCATGTGTGTGGGCATCGGATCATTGGTTTACAAGTATAAGAAACAGTTCACCGGAATTGCTTCACTGTTGATTATTGCGCTTGTACCGGCGGGCTTCACCATGTTTGTCGGATGGGTATCATGGCCGATCTGGGTAGCCTTGGATAGCGGCGCCGGGTATTTCTATAGTTACTTGGCTGGATGCTTGTCACTTCTCTTGGCAGCCATGTTATTCAAAGGAATCAGTCTAGAGGTAGCACGCGATACGGTAGTCCCTGTTCGCTCTGACATCGTGAAGGAAGGAAAACAAGAATGCGCGATAAGAAGGTAATTGTTATCGGCGCTGGAGCAGCCGGAATTTACGCTACCCATACCCTGAAAGCGAAAGGGGTGGATGTACTGTGCCTTGAGGCGAACAATGCAGTCGGAGGGCGTGCCAGGGCCTACTCGAAGGATGGCTATCTCTGTGAGGTGGGGGCTTTGGGGACCGAACCTCATTGGGGTTACTCTCAGGGGTTAATGAAAGTGGCGGGTGTCGATAAAGAATTCGTCCCGGGCAAGACTATAAGGGTCGGCTTCTGGAGAAAAGATCGGCTTAACCTGATAGGAATGGGAACATTCGGTCAGCAACTATCGTGGCTGCCCCAAACCCTTCTCTTCCGGGGGATCCCACTCAAAGCAATGCGCCAAGCAGCCTCAGTAGGCATGGCACTCCAGAGGGAAGTGAGGAAGATCAAAAATAAGTCGACTTCGACTACTGAAAGCAATTTCGAAGAGTTGCTTTACTTAGGAAACACTAGTCTGAAGGATTATGTATTGTTCCATGGCGGACAGGAAGCGCTCGATTATGTTTTTGCGCCACTAATGTCCCTGATGGTTTTGGGAGATGCGGAAAATATCTGTATTACGCACATGCTCGCGCTTGTCCTGACCTTTCTTGAAAGCTCTGCTAAGAGCTCCGGCTCCGCCCCTTTTGGCTGGATGGAGCGGGGCCTGAATTCGTTCCTGGCGGGAACCTACGAGAAGGACCAGGACAATTATCGTCTGTCCACTGCTGTCAAGAAAGTGGTCATCGATAATGGCCGGGTAAAAGGTGTCGAAACAAGTACTGGATTCATCGATGCTGACGAGGTCATTTGCTGCACGACAGCCACAACCGCGTTGAAAATCATCCCTGACCTTCCGGATACACTTCGGAAACCGTTGCAGACGGTCAGGTATTCCTCGACCTTCAACTATATGTTTGGTGATCGGGAGAAGTTTACTCCCAATGAATTCGTGATGGAGTTTATCCCAGAGTCCCAGCCGAAGCCATTGTTTAAGGTTCTGTTCGACTCTTCCCAGCGTTCCAACTGTTACGCACCTCACGGTGGGACGCTTCTTCATTCGATGACTTCCCCCTACTATCACGAATACCTGAGTGCAATGAGTGAAGAGGAACGGTTGAAATTGATCATCGCTGAGACCAGAAAGATGCTTCCCTCTATGCCGGAACAACCTGAGCTCATCGAGTATGTGAAATGGGACCAAGCGATATCGTTGGATGCGCCTAAGCAAATCATCGCTCTGCACTATATGGAGAAGTACCACGCGAACGACGTACGTGGTCTGTATTTAGCAGGGGAGTATCTATACCCGATTGCCTCTACAGAAGGGGCAATGGTATCTGCAAACAACTCTGTAAATAGATTGATTGCGTCACTCTAATATCACAAAGCTAAGAGAGACATGAATAAGGAGAGGAAAAACATAATGAAGAAGTTCTATCTAAGTGCGGTTATTGTAGCAGTCATTGCTTTGCCAAGCCTGATGGTGCGGGCACAAACTTTAACCCCGGCGCAGCAGGCATCGGTCGGCACATGGGATCTCGGTGAGGGAGGCGTGCTCGAAACGTACGTTCAGAACGGAAAGCTTTATGGAAAAGTACTGCATACCCGAAAGGACTTGGACAACAATGGCGTTTGTAAGAAGTGCGATGGAACCAATAAGAATAAGCCCTATGTTGGAATGGTAATCATCTATAACTTTGCCCCAGAAGGCGCGACGGAAGTATGGGGTGGCGGTCGTTTTATTGACCAAGCCACTGGGTTGATAGCCCAGGGAAAGATTAAGGCCGAAAATAATGGCGCGATCTTGAACGTACGCGGCTACTTCGGAAATCCAATACTCGGCCAGACGGTAATCTGGAAGCGTATCAAGTAATCATCCACTACCGGGATTACACGCCACGTGCCAGGCAAGCTTTGTCGATAATCTTGTCTGGCACGCGGCATAACAGCGGACATGCTTTTCGTGCAACGCACGGAAAGCATGACTCGGTGCGACGGAAATCACACGCCCCCATGCCGGGGCGCACAGATATCGAACTCGTAGAGTGCCTCGGCCTTTACACAATTATAAGGAATAGACGGAGAAGCAATGTTCAGTAATTTCATCGTTCCTAAACCACCGGTAGACATGATCATGCCAAGCATGTGGCAAACGTTCTTTCTTGTCGCTACTTCGATCACCTTGCTGCTCATGTCGCTCTATTGCCTTTGGATACTATGGCGAGATCATGACTCAGTCCCTATCCTTACGGTCTTTGGCGGTGTCATCGCCGCTGGAACGATTGAGCATATTATCGGTCCCGCCGGTTTACTTTGGTATCCCAGTATCGGACAAAACTCTTTAATAGAATTTGCAGGCAGATCATACCCCGTTTTCATTTTCACCGGGAACGGGTTTTGGTATGGCCCTGCGATGATTTTGTTGGGTGGTCTCTTGGTAAAAGCCAAATCCAAACTCCACATTTGGATGATCTTTGGAGGGATAGCACTATTTGATTTGGGGATGGAAGCGTTTGGCTCGTGGACAGGCGTGTTTCGGTATTATGGCGACCAGGGTATTCGCTTGTTTGGTTTCCCGCTTTGGTGGGACTTTCAAAACGGAGCACTGACTCTCTTGATCGCTTGGATCATTGTGCAGCTGCGACATTCTTATCTTAAGGGCTGGCGCTCACTTTTCATAATTCCGATGATACCGTGTTTGGCAATGGCTGGAAACGGGTTCGAAGGTCTCTATGCGTGGCTAGCTATCAATTCGAATATTCCTCGATTAGTGCTTCCCGGCACTCTGGCTAGCGTTGGAATGGCCCTGATAACTGTAGATTTAGTCGCAAGTCAATATGGAAAGAAGGAAGGTTCAAAGAGAGATACTGTCACCGCTTCGACCTGTTCCAGAGATACTCAAAAAGCCGAAACCGGAGTTCTCCGATAATCCTAGCGGATGACGGGGATGAAGGAGCGCGGCAAGGTTCTTTGCCTAAAGGCCGAACAGCTCCGAATGGAAGCCAGCGGAGTGCGATGGCCGTAGCGGTTGGATCAGCAATCGAAGTTTCTGGTTGGCGACCTCGACGTCGTGGATCGTATGGCATTGATTGAATGCGGGTGGTCTTAGGAACAGCTAAAGCTTTTATGGTTACAGCAGGGCGCCTCCCATGTGATGCAGATCGGGCGACGAGCAGGTCGATTGGAACTAGATTGCAGCAGCTATCGCTACGCTGCTTGTGCCGGACGGTAGAGCCGGGATGAGCAAACCAGTGGGCTCTGGAGTATCTTTTGTCGCGATACCCAATCGATAACGTTAAGTAAGACATAGGGACATGGCATGCCACATATAAGCATCTCGGGCGAAGCGCCCACGGTCGTTTCGCAAATTAATCCATCGTTATTATTGCTGTTTTTTGGCGTTCTGGCGATAAGCTCATTTGCTTACGCCTTCTATGCGGCAGTGCGCAGCCGTGACGTGTTGCCAATTGCGACCTGCGTGGGTGCGCTGATCTGCTCGTTCAATGAGCCGGTTTATGATCTTCTGGGTAAGATCATCTACGCGACGAATCACCCGATGGCCTTTCGAGCTCTGGATAGAGACGTCCCTTGGTTCTTGGTGCTGGGCTACGTTCCGTGGGTTGGCTTGCTGCCATATTTGATCGCCAAAATGATGGCAGCTGGCGCGTCGGCGAGATCTTTACGTCTTCTCGCGTTCGGTTCCTTCCTTTCGGTAGTGCTGATCGAGTACGTCGGCACCACGTGGCATGCGTGGGCCTATTACGGCATACCGCCAATCCGCGATCTCGGCGTGGCGCCGCAGATGGCACCGGTTCCGATCGTCGCCGGATTTCTGCTTTATACAATCGGCAGTTTGGTTAGCGGTTGGCGGCGGGTTCTGCTGGGATTTGTAACCGCGCTGACACTGCCAGCGGTATATTCTTCGGCCTCATGGCCTATGTACATCGCTTCCCGCGCTGATGTCCCGAAGTTTGTTGAGTGGGGTGCAGCGGCTCTGACCCTGGCCAACGCAGCACTCATTGTCATCGTATTTACGAAACTAGCTGCAAATTGGTATTCGAGCCGATCAGTCTGACGCTCGCATAGATTGCGCAACTGCGACAGTCTCATCTTAAAGGCTGGCGCTCACTTTTCATGATTCCGATGATGCCGTGTTTGGCAATGGCTGGAATGCGTTTGAAGGTCTCTTTGCTTGGTGATCCGTCGGCGAGATGCATTTAGTAGGAAGAGAAGGTGCGTGGCACATATGCAATTGGTCGGCAGTGCTCCTGCGAGCCACACCATACCTCACGATCTCCGTGAGTTGCTCCAACGCCTACAGGCGGAGAATCGCGTCTTAGATATCGGGCGCGCAGTATTGCCCGAACCGGACGTTGCGTCGTTATGCCGGGCCGCTAGCGAACTTGACGGGACTTCGCTTTTGTTCGACAACATCACCGGATATCAAGGCAGGCGCCTAGTCGTCAATCTCCTGGCCTCCTGGGCGAACTGCGCACTTATGTCGGGACTGCCATCGGATCTTCCGATCCCGGAGTTGGTGCAGGAGCTGTGTGGTCGCGCAGACAAGCAATCATACAAGCCGGTGTTCCTTGATGCCGGAACGGCTCCGAGCTATGAGTGTCTGGAAACAGACGACGTAGATCTGTACCAGACTCTTCCCTTGTTCCGGGTCAACGAGCACGACGGAGGCTTCTACCTGCATAAGGCGTGTGTTGTCTCGGAAGATATGGTTGCCGGAGACAGGCATGAGCGGATGAAATGCGAGATGTATTCGTTGCAGGTACAGGGGCGCGACCGACTGGGAGTTAACCTCTCCGGCATCGACAACCTGAGCCTTCATCTGAGTATTGCTGAGAAAACACACCGCATCCTTCCGGTTGCGGTGTGCCTTGGCGTCCCCCCGCTGGCCGCATTGGTGGCGTCTGCCGCGATCGGTTATGAGAGTACAGAATACAACCTGATATCCGCGCTTTACCAGCGCCCGTTTGAACTGACGCGGTGCATTAGGTCAAAACTGTCCGTCCCTGCATACGCGGAGTATGTGCTGGAAGGATACATCGAGCCAGGATCGCGTTGCCCGGAGGGTCCGGTCACCTGCGATGGGGGAAGCCTCTCGGAAATCAATAGGCAGCCGCAGATCATCGTGACGGCGATCGCGCACAGGAAAGACCCGATTCTCGACAACACCTATGTAGGAAAGTCCTGGACCGAGCGCGACTGTCTGGTCGGGATCGCCAGCACGCTTCGCTTGCACAAACAGGCCAAGGATTTTCTGCCGGAGATTGCCCGCTCCGGAACTCGAGTGGAGGACGTGCACCTGCGGCTCGGCTTCTGCGGCGGACGCCGGGACGGGGGACGGAGCGCTGCCTGGATGTCGATCCAGGATGGGCCGCCTTCGGAAAGCTGCTTAAGTGTCTACAAGCAGGAGATCGGAGCGGCTCGAAGGAGACAGACGCAATGTCAGAGCCGGACTTGATAACGCTACGTGTGCTGGGGCAAGTGGCTCAACCCCTGGCAGACAAGCAAGAGGTTTGTCCTCGCTGCCGGCACACGGCGGTCACTCGCAGCGATGCTCCGGATGGAAGTGGAGCGTGGTCTATCAACAGTTGCGGACATTGCTGCTTCAGCTGGCGCTCCACCGAGGACGCGATGCATGTGCTGGAGATTGCTAAAGGAAAGGTGTATTGGCTATGGGATTCCGAAATCGAGAAACTGCCAATGCCGGTGCCATTGCCGGTAGCCCCACGGTAGAGGAGACTGAAAGGTTCCTTTTGTACGTTCACTGGAATCAGGAATGACAACCCGCAGCCAGCGCACGCTTCGCTCCATCAATCCATGGATGATCGCCCTTGCCGTAATTAGTGCCACCTTTATGGAAGTGCTGGACACCACGATCACGAATGTCGCACTACCGCAAATTGCCGGGAATCTCTCTGCCTCAACCGACGAGGCGACATGGGTGCTGACCTCTTATCTCGTGTCTAATGCAATCATTCTCCCCATGACTGGATGGATGGCAAACTACTTTGGCAGAAAACGTGTGTTGCTCGCGTCCATCGCAGGCTTCACCCTGTCATCCTTGGCTTGCGGATTGGCACCCAATCTTCCCATATTAATCCTGTTCCGAATCATACAAGGCGCTACAGGCGGAGGATTGCAGCCGTTCTCTCAAGCCATCTTGCTTGAGGTTTTTCCACCAGAAAAGCAAGGGAAAGCCATGGCGACGTGGCTTTTTGCAATCCTGATTGCACCTCTGCTCGGACCGGTGATGGGCGGCTGGATCGTTGACAATTACAGTTGGCGCTGGATCTTCTATGTCAACATTCCTATCGGATTGATTTCGTTCCTGATGTGCCACTTGTTCGTCTTCGATCCTCCCTACATCCGGCGTACCACAGACATTGTAGATTACTGGGGAATCGGATTCCTGATCGTTGGCATTGGATCTCTACAGGTTATTCTCGATAAGGGACAACAAGAGGACTGGTTTTCTTCCAGCATGATTGTCAGGCTGGGCGCCCTCGCTGTTGTCGGCCTTACGCTCTTTGTGATTAGAGAATTTATAACCGCGCAGCCGGTTGTCGATCTGAGGGTATTTCGAGACCGGAACTTTACTGCTGGGGTCTGGCTGGTTACCGTTAGTAGTTTGATTCTCTACGGTACAACCGTGATCGTCCCGCTGTTCTTTCAGACCATGCGTGGATATCCGGCGCTGCAGGCGGGCATCGCGACCGTGCCGAGGGGAATTGGATCTATGCTGGCTATGATCATCGTCGGCGTTCTCATTGGCAAGATGGACGGCCGCCCACTAATGTGCCTTGGACTGGTCGTCGCAGGATGGTCCACTTGGGACATGGGGTGCGCAAATTTGAGCGTTGGCGCAGGTGATCTCTGGTGGCCGCAGTTCTGGCAGGGAATCTCTATGGGCTTAATCTTTGTGCCACTTACCACTCTCACTTACACCACGATTGCAAGAGAAAAAATGGGGAATGCAACTTCCTTGTTCAATCTGATGCGAAACATTGGCGGAAGCGTGGGAATCTCCATTGTCACCACAATGATCGCCCGCCATACACAGATCCATACTGCCATCCTTGGCTCGCACGTGCATCCATTTAGTCAGACTGGAATGCGCTTTATCGCCGGAGCGCAAGACCGCTTCCTATTGAATGACTTCGATGCTCTCACCGCTAGCAAGAGAGCATATTCTTTGATCTTCGCTATGATTCAGCAACAGGCATGGATGCTCTCATTCATCGAGGTTGCTCGACTCTTCGGTATTCTATTTGTCGTGGTCATTCCACTTATCTTCCTCATGCGAAAACCAAGTCAAAAGGGCGACGGCGTAACAACGCATTGATTGCGGGCCCGGTCACTGCCAGATGCTTCAGCAAGTCAGGAATTGGCCGTGGTATTTCGAAGTGTCCAAGGAATTCTATGCGTGGCGCGTGCTGCCTCGATAACGAATGCCTTCTCCCTGCTCCTTCATTCTCCATCTAGCTTCTGCAAATTGCCTGGAAGATGTGCCCCTATCCGGGATTGACATTGCCGAGGACTTCTCCCCGAAGCTGGATTTGTCAAGTTCGTTTGGGCCGCAAGAAAGGCAGCCATTCCGATTGAAAGTAAACACACAGGAGCTATTGCCGCCACTCTCCTCCGAGAGAGTTGTAGATCCGTACAGCGGCAATCGCTTCGTTCAGCCGTGATTGCGAAAGGTTTAGCTCTGCAGAATAGAGGTCCCTCTCGCTCGTTAATACATCAAGGTATGCAACAGTTCCGCCGTCATAGCGAATGCGTACTAGTTTGTACGAATTCTGAGCTGCTGTCACGAGCCTCTCTCTCTCCTGTCGCACTTCTGACGTTTTCTGATAAACAACCAGAGAGTCGTACATTTCACGGAAAGCATCCAGCACCGTCTTTTGGTAAGCAAAGAGCGCTTGGTGCTGTTCCGCCGATCTACCATTGTTGCGCACGGCACTGTGTTGAAACACAGACTGAAACAACGAAGGGCTTACATTCTTGAATCCTACCGGTTCTGTAGATAGTTTCGCTAACTCCGAGCTTGGAGAGCCTCTTAACCCAGTCAGTGGGATCGATGGAAGCAGGGCGGCTTTGGCAGTCGTGATTCGGGCGTTCGACGCAATCAGTTTCTCTTCTGCCTGCCGTATGTCCGGGCGCCGCTCGATGAGTTGCGAGGGTAATCCGAGTGGCACGGAGAGCAGTCGTGGCTGCTCAGGATTCGTTCTGCTGTATGCGATCAGGCCTGAACCGATGAGCGTGCTGATGTAGCTCTCGTGTTGCGTAATTCGTTCGCGCAAATTCTGAATTGCAGTCGACTCAGACTGGACGAATTGCTCTGCTTGCCAAACGTCTGCTGTCGGCACAGCATTGTTGTCGGCTAGTATCTGGATTCTATGCAGCGATACTTGCCTTGATATCAGGGTGTTCTGTGCAATCTCAAGCTCCACGCCGAGCGTGCGAAGCTGAAGATAGGAGACCACAACGTTGTAGAGCATTGTGTTCCTAATTGCTTTTTGTCCTAGCGAGCTCGTAGTAAGACTAATACGCTCTTGTTCGTTTGCCTTTTGGTAATTGTTCCAAAAATCCAGTTCCCAGGAAGCCGCGACGTCAAGTTGCCCGGGTTCAACGTGAGCCGGGAGTGTACGGTAGGTTTCCTGCTGCCGTGCCTTCTCAATCACTGCCTTTGTCGAAGGTTGCTCGCCGCCGAGGAGGGCTCCATATTGAGCCTGTGCGGCAATCAGCCGCTCCGCGCAGGCTCGAACATCGTTGCCGTGTTCCAAGGCCGCTCGAACGAGCATCTGGAGTTCATCATCCTGGATCGGAGCCGCCCAGTTTGTATCGCCGACCGCGACGGGCGAAAGAGTTGCTGGTACCAAGTTAGGGGCTTGGCCGCTAGCTCCACCAGGAACATCAGCCAACGGATGCCGAAATGCCGGTCCTGTTGTACATCCCGACAAAGCTAGCAAAGCCCAGAAACTAAGGAAGATGCTTGCCTTTTTCATAACCGGTCTCTGCGGTGCACTTCTCCTCCAGGCAAAGCACTACACATCCTGTAGGAGCCCGCGAACATGCCTTCGAAGATCAACCGCGGTCGGTGAATGTTCAAGTGTCTAAGTGCCATAGTCTCCACCAGAACTGGACGAAAGCCTCCACCGCCAAACCAAGAACAACAAAGCTAAGATTATCTTTTTCGTTATAAATAAACAAGTGTTTACTTATAATAATATTGATTCTTCATCTCAGAGGGATGCCGCGATAGGGTCGCGCCAACAGTGTTTTTCCGGATACTCCTTCTATCGTGGAAGCTCTTGGTTTATGACCTTTGCTGTTACGATTGTCATCGACATTAGCATGGGAGGTGGAATGAACAAGATTAAGCCGAAAATGGATGCGCACAAAATATCCAAACTTACGAAAGCACCGAAGAAACGTTTGGGCCGTCCTCTCAAGACCGTCCCACCCAAACGAAACGTGATTTTGTACGCAGCTTTGATGGCGTTTGCTCATCACGGTGTCGACCGCGTCAGCTTGCGTCAAATTGCAGAAGAGGCAAATGTAAACGTGTCGTTACTCGTTCATCAATTTGGATCAAAAATGGGCCTTTGGAAATCTGTAATTGATCATGCGGGTGGGGTAATCCATGATGCCGCGCTAGACATACTTGACAGCGACAATCAAACCACGCGAGACCGGGAGGCGTTGTTGCTACGCACGATTGATCATCTCGTGGACACCACGTGCGATGTTCCGGAGCGTGGGCTGCTCCTTATTCAGGATATTGGAAATCAAGGCGAGCGATTCGAGTATGTCGTCGAGAAACTTGTCAAGCCGACTCATGATCTCGTTCTCCCACTCATCAGAAGAGTTGTTTTGCGCGAAGCACCCGAGGTGAATTCGCCTGTTATCGATCCTGAGTTTCTTACCTTTATTCTCGCGGGTGCCATAGCAACCGCGATTGCGATGCGACCTCTAATCGCCCGCTTCACTAACGCAGCAGATGATGATGCCACGTTTCGCTTGCATCTGAAGGCTGCACTTCGTGGAACATTCTTTGCACAGACTGAGACAAGTCGTCCGCCCGCGCGGTCCAGAAAAACACTCCAGATGGAATCATGATTCGACAAGAGTGTTCGATGCAACTGGCATTGAGTCTGTTTTTCATGAGCGTGGGATTGCCTGCGGAGTATAACCTCGATAGATGCTCCCTATCCCGGAACAGGGGTAAACTCCATTCGCGACCCGTGCCAAGAGCGCACTGCAAACCATCAATTTAGGCGACGCTACTCTTTCTTGTCCAGGTATGCAACAAGCGCTTTCTTGAGTTCCGGGATCATCTCATCACGGTATCTCGACGAACGGCCCATCAGCGTTACCATCCCAATCGCGATAGTCATGAACGCTAGCGTGCGCACTCGGCGCAGTCTCGGAGAGAAGCCGGCATTCGGCGCCGATAGAAAGACCGATAACAAACGTATGCTCTCGACTTCCCATTCTTTCTCTATATCAAGGAGACATTTCCCCTCTTTCGGAGCCGCGCGCAACACCTCCACCCAGGGGTTAGCGGCGTAATACTTCCAGAATGGAGCGAGTATATGGTCAACAATCTCAGTCGTGGACATCTCTAGCCACTCGGCTTTCTTCTTCGATTGCAACTGGGCTATTACACTCTCCAAGCCACGCCTGTACAGGTCGGCCAAAGCGGCATTGACAGCGTCGATGTTCGGGAAAAAGTGGTACAGAGACCCCATAGAGGTCGAGGCACGCGACACCAAGTTCTCGACGGTCAGCGCGCTCAAACCCTCTTCCGCGATTAGGGCTGTGGCGGCTTCCAGGATAGCGTTCACCCGTTGTTGCCCTTGCTCCGTCTGAGGCTTCCGAGGCCCACTCTTTACAAGTGTGTCACTACTGCGCCCAGTTCTCCCTTTTCGTGGTGGGAGCGCACCCCGGACGTTCATTTTCTTCATTCTCGGTCCTTCCGCATGTCCCAACTCGCGCACCTTCCATTTTCAATCTATCTCTTCTTGCCTCATCTGTCACATTGATCCAGCAATTCTAAGTGGAAGAGATTTGCGCCGAAATACTGTGGTACGTGAGACCTAAAAGGACACTTTCACCCACAACCTATCTCGAAAACGGTACTGAATTGCTGAAAATCTCGACCAAAGTGTTGAACACTCGTGACTGCTCAAGCGATGAAGCCGCTTTGACGCACGAAAATCGATCATCGTGCCGCCCACTTAGAACTGCTGACATTGATCGCAGACAGCCGATGTTGATATCCATCGGAAGCTAGAAGCTATCTCGCGGACGGTGTTACCAATTGGGTACCACATTCAAGTCATTGATCTACCGACATCGCGGCCCCGTTCCAATCGGCAAAATGTTGAGCCGTTCGACTTTCCAACGTCTTCGATAGCGGCGGAGTGGCCGTCCATCTTGCGTTCGTCTTCGTTTGCGCCGGTTAGTCGAACTTGTCATAGGGGACGCGGTGAACTGGTCCTCGGTGAAGATGTCGCCAAATTGGATAGATTGCCTCTAGCCTGTATTTCTGAACAGTAAAGTCAAGTCCACCTAAGCTAGCGGTTATGCCCCTAGCCCGATTATTGGTCTGCTGAAAGGAATGGACAGCAAATTCGGAGCGTTGCAGGCCCCCGCAACCAAAACGTTATCAATAAGTTACGGGTCCTTCGGGACCCATCTTTTTGCTTCAAAAACCCCACGCAACCCCACGCTAAACGGAAAATGGCGCATCAGCTTTTGTTGAACGCCATTCGGGGCACCGCAAGCGTCCAGCATAGAGCGATAGCTGTGCCGGAACGAATGCCAACCCCGATGGTCGATGCCGATTCTCTTCCCTGCAGGAACGAGGATGTCGCCTTGCAAGACGGATGCGTGCCACACACCGCCAGTATTGGGGTTAGGGAAAACCCAACCTTCCCCCACCTTCGCACGCTATATCGCTGGGAAGTCGATTGTGGCGGTGTACTCACGCCTTCTTTGATACCAGATTCCGCTGTGCAGCACCTGTTGGCGAGCCTCTGTGGAGAGCCCCAGGGCTTCGGACGTCCGATGTTGCCGTGAACTAACCAATCGACGGAATCGGGCTGAAAACGGCGCATAAGGCGTTGCACCTGACGTTCACTGCGTTGCAGTTAGCGGTGACATCATTTTGGAGCAAACCTTGCGAAACCTTGGCCTTACCCCTTCCCCATCGCTCCCTTATGCACCGGTACCGTGGACCACGTCTTATCCTCCGCATGGCATAGCGTCTCCAGCGGACACTCCAGGCACTTCGGCCTCCTCGCCACACACAGCGCTCGTCCGTGATGAATGA
>Ga0255336_100953_pt1 | contig 28526 bp, 18 predicted proteins | sample MeOH1_35cm_T3_17_FD_189102 | JGI IMG/M metagenome (GOLD analysis project Ga0255336, IMG submission 189102) | Sandy soil microbial communities from University of British Columbia, Vancouver, Canada - MeOH1_35cm_T3_179 | ecosystem: Engineered > Artificial ecosystem > Sand microcosm > Unclassified ...
CCGGCAAGCGCCCGAGATTCGTTAAAGACTTTATGCACGGGCAGCCGAGTATTTTTGCCGCCGTGGAGGCGTATGTGCGCGCCGTTCGGGAGAAGAGTTTTCCCGGGCCGGAGCATACGTTTTAAGGGGTTTTTGGACTGTTCTGTCTGAGGCGGCCTTCCTTGTTCGCGTCCGTCTTCGCTGAAGTCGCTTTTCGCGCTTTGGCGAAGATCGGAGCCACTGAGCGTGGCGGCGGTAAATTCCTTGGTTATTCTTCTAGCTCATCCGTTTGAGCCGCGCCGGCAGCGCACCGCGCAGCGCGTTGCAGATCATCAGTGACTCCGCACGGCCCAGATCTTCGCGCGTCAGCGTGCGCTCCTCAGCTTCCAGTTCTTCGATCAACACACCGCGCATCACGCCCGGCAACAATCCGGCGCCGAGCGGCGGCGTGCTCCAACGACCATCGAGTCGGACAAACACGTTCGATCGCCCGCCTTCCGTGAGCTCCCCGCGCTGGTTGAAAAACAGCATGTCGAACGCGCCTTGCGCGTCGGCCTCGCGCCACGCACGATCGTAATCCTCACGAAACGTCGTCTTGTGCCGTAACAACGGATCGTCCGCCGATCGCGCCGCAAAACCATGTTCCGATGCAAGCAAGACGTCCACCGTCGAATGTGCCAACGGCACAAGCGGCGCGCTAGTCACGGCAATCTCACCACTCTTGCTCAACGCGATCCGCAACCGGTAGCCCGCCTTCGCTTCAAAACCCGCGCAGGTCTTGTCGATACGATCCTGCAGCGTCGCCCGATCAAGCGGAAAACCGCACCATTCGGCGCTGGCAGCCAGCCTTGCGAGATGCCGATCCGCATGGCGAACGCCTTCTTCCCGCGTCGCAAAAGTCGTCTCGAAGAGCTGGAAACCGGGATCGGAACCCATCAGGAATTGCGCCTTCAATAGACTCTCCTCGAATTCATCGGCGGCAATGCTATCCAGCACAATACCCGCGCCAATACCCATCTTGCCTCTGCCGTGCTGGATTTCCAGCGTGCGGATCGGCACGGACAAACAGAAGTCCCGGCCCTTATCCAGCCAGCCGATCGCGCCCGTATAAATGCCGCGCGGCGTGCTTTCGAGCGCATCGATCAACTGCATCGTCTTGTGCTTCGGCGCACCCGTGATCGAACCGCACGGCAACAGTGCCCGGAGGATATCGGCGAAGGTGGTGTTGGGACGCAACCGAGCTTCCACCGTCGATGTCATCTGCCACACCGACTTGTACGCCTCGACCGAAAACAAGTGCGGCACCTTCACGCTTCCCGTGACGGCAACGCGCGACATGTCGTTGCGCAGCAAGTCCACGATCATCACGTTCTCGGCGCGATTCTTCGGATCGAGCCGCAGCCATTCGGGGTCCGCGCTGCGAGGCGCGGTGCCCTTCATCGGCCGCGCGCGCAGCACGTCGCCTTCGCGCTGGATGAACAACTCAGGTGAGCACGACAGCACGTCGCGGCCATCGGGCAACGCGATCAGCGCGCCATAACGAACCGGCTGCCGCTCTCGCAGCCTTCGATACAGCCCCACCGCCGAGCCGAAGACATCGAAGGCAAGACGGAATGTGTAGTTGATCTGATAGGAATCGCCGGCTTGCAACGCGTCCTGAACGCCCGCGATGGCCTGCTCGAACGCATCGCGCGTCACGCTCGATTCGATGTTGGCCACACCCGCCACCGACGGCCGATCGGCCACTGCGTTATCGCGCGCGACAAGCCAGCCCTCGGCTTCTTCACGCGATAACAACGTGCACTCGCGGAACAACAAAAAGCGCAGCGCGGCATCGCCGGGCTGCGCTAACTGAAGATTGCGGCCAAATTCATAGTCCGCGAGCACGACGGCGTGCAAACCGTCGCGCAGGTCTTGCTGAACGCTTGCGCAAACGTCATCGAGCTGGGCCGCGTCGTGACACGACCGTTCGTGCACGAAGCTGGCGTACAGGCGACTCGACCGCCTTTCGGCGGTCGAGTCGCAATCGTCTAGCAGCGCGAAAACCTCGCCGCGTTGCTGCATGATTATTGCCTCAATCGAAGAAACTCTTCACTCGATCAAACCAGCTCTTGCTCTGCGGACTATGACGCGCACCGCCTTCCGTCAGCGAGCGCTCGAACTGCTTGAGCAGATCGCGTTGCTGCTCCGTGAGCTTGACCGGCGTTTCGACCTGTACATGCACATATAGGTCTCCCGCGATGCTCGAGCGCAATCCCTTGATACCCTTGCTGCGCAGCCGGAACGTCTTGCCCGACTGCGTGCCTTCCGGCACGGTGAAACTTGCGCGGCCAGCCAGCGTCGGCACTTCGATCTCGCCGCCAAGCGCCGCCGTGGTGAACGGAATCGGCATCTGGCAATGAAGATCATCTCCGTCGCGTTCGAACACCGAGTGCTGCTTGATGTGAATCTCGACGTACAAGTCACCGCTCGGACCGCCATTGATACCCGGCTCGCCGTTGCCCGACGAGCGAATCCGCATGCCGTCGTCAATGCCTGCCGGAATCTTCACTTCCAGCGTCTTCGTTTCCTTCACCTTGCCCGCGCCGTGGCAATGACCGCACGGCTCAGGAATATAGGTGCCGGTGCCATGACACTTCGGGCAAGTCTGCTGGATACTGAAAAAGCCCTGCGACATCCGCACGGTGCCTTGTCCCTGACACGTCGGACAGGTTTCCGGCTTCGTGCCGGGCTTCGCGCCCGAGCCCTTGCAGATCTCGCAATTCACCCAGCTCGGCACGCGAATTTGCGTGTCGTAGCCGTGCGCTGCCTGCTCGAGCGAAATTTCCATGCTGTAGCGCAAATCCGCGCCACGATAAACCTGCGGACCCGCGCGCCCACGAGCGCCCGCCGCGCCACCGCCAGCTGCCTGGCCGAAGATGTCGCCGAAAATATCGCCGAACGCATCGGCGAAACCGCCAAAACCTTGCTGGCCTGCACCAGCCATGTTCGGATCGACGCCTGCATGCCCGTACTGATCGTAGGCTGCGCGCTTTTGAGGATCCGAGAGCATTTCGTAGGCCTCTTTGACCTCCTTGAAATGCGCTTCCGAATCCTTGTTATCCGGATTGCGGTCGGGGTGATGCTTCATCGCAAGCTTGCGATAAGCCTTCTTGATTTCGTCATCGCTCGCGTTCTTCGCGACGCCCATAACCTCGTAGTAATCCCGTTTCGCCATATCGGTTCAGCGCCACCGCGCCCGATCAAACTGATCAAGCCCGACGGCTCCCTCTTGGATGCCTGGAGTCTCGCGACTCATGTGGTTCGTCTACGCCTGGCCTTCATGCGTGATTCGCGCGATCAACAAGGTGACCGGCACGTAATCAACCCGTGCAAAGCGCAGCGCCCTCTAAAAAACAACGTGCCCGGGAAGCCATTTGGCTCGCCAGGCGCGTTCTTCGTCCATACGCTCAACGGCGCGCAAGACGACTTTCGTCGCGTTCCCGTGCAAAGCCGAAGCTGCACGGGAGCGGTTCCTTCATCGACGAATCGCTGATGCGGTTCAATCGACTCAGTCCTTCTTCACTTCCTTGAAGTCGGCATCGACGACATCGTCGTGCTGCTCCGGTGCCGCTTGCGCACCCGGGCCGCCTGCGCCCGCTGCACCTGCCGCGCCTTGCGCTGCAGCCATGTCGGCGTACATCTTTTCGCCGAGCTTCTGCGACGCCGTTGCGAGCGTTTCGATCTTTGCGTCAATCGAAGCCTTGTCAGCCGTGCTGCTCTTCAGCGCTTCTTCCAAGTCCTTCAACGCCGCTTCGATCTTCTCTTTCTCAGCCGCTTCGACCTTGTCGCCGTATTCGGCCACGGCCTTCTTCGTGCTGTGCACCAGCGCGTCGCCCTGATTGCGCGAGTCGGCCAGTTCACGCAGACGGTGATCTTCTTCGGCGTTCGCTTCGGCGTCCTTCACCATCTTGTCGATCTCGGCGTCCGACAGACCCGAGTTCGCCTTGATGACGATCTTGTTTTCCTTGCCGGTCGCCTTGTCCTTCGCGCCGACGTGGAGAATGCCGTTCGCGTCGATGTCGAAGCTCACTTCGATCTGCGGCGTGCCGCGTGCTGCCGGCGGAATGCCTTCAAGGTTGAACTCGCCCAGCAGCTTGTTGCCCGCGGCCATTTCGCGCTCGCCCTGGAACACCTTGATCGTCACGGCGCTCTGGTTGTCGTCGGCGGTCGAGTAAACCTGTGCGTGCTTGGTCGGGATGGTCGTGTTCTTGTTGATCATCTTCGTCATCACGCCGCCGAGGGTTTCAATACCCAGCGACAAGGGCGTCACGTCCAGCAGCAACACGTCCTTGCGATCGCCCGACAGAACCTGGCCCTGAATCGCAGCACCAACAGCCACGGCTTCGTCCGGGTTCACGTCGCGACGCGGTTCCTTGCCGAAGAACTCCTTAACCTTTTCCTGCACCTTCGGCATGCGCGTCATACCGCCGACCAGGATGATGTCGTCGATTTCGCCGACCTTCACACCTGCATCTTTAATAGCGATGCGGCACGGCTCCATCGTGCGCTCGATCAGATCTTCGACCAGCGACTCCAGCTTCGCACGCGTAATTTTCAGGTTCAAGTGCTTCGGACCCGACGCGTCCGCCGTGATGTACGGCAGGTTGATTTCGGTCTGGGCAGCTGAGGACAGCTCGATCTTCGCCTTTTCCGCCGCTTCCTTCAGGCGTTGCAGCGCGAGCACGTCCTTGCTCAAATCGACGCCTTGTTCCTTCTTGAACTCGCCGATGATGTATTCGATGATGCGCTGGTCAAAATCTTCACCGCCGAGGAACGTATCGCCGTTCGTGGAGAGCACTTCGAACTGCTTCTCGCCGTCAACGTCCGCGATCTCGATGATCGATACGTCGAACGTGCCGCCGCCCAAGTCGTACACCGCAATCTTGCGGTCGCCCTTTTCGTTCTTGTCGAGACCGAACGCGAGCGCCGCTGCAGTCGGTTCGTTGATGATGCGCTTCACGTCCAGACCGGCGATACGGCCAGCGTCTTTCGTAGCTTGACGCTGGCTGTCGTTGAAGTACGCCGGAACGGTAATGACGGCTTCCGTCACTTCTTCGCCGAGATAGTCTTCAGCAGTCTTCTTCATCTTGCGCAGCACTTCAGCCGAGATTTGCGGCGGTGCCAGTTTTTGATCGCGGGCTTCAACCCAGGCGTCGCCGTTATCGGCGCGCACGATCTTGTAGGGCATCAGCGCGATGTCCTTTTGCACTTCTTTTTCGTCGAAACGGCGGCCAATCAACCGCTTGACGGCGTACAGCGTGTTCTTCGGGTTTGTGACCGACTGGCGCTTCGCCGGTGCGCCGACGAGGATTTCGTTGTCGTCAACGTAAGCAATGATCGACGGCGTGGTGCGCGTGCCTTCCGCGTTTTCGATCACTTTGACCGTGTTGCCTTCCATGATCGCGACGCACGAGTTCGTCGTGCCCAGATCGATTCCAATGATTCTGCCCATTTTTATCACTCTCCTGACTTTGATTGCAGCGGCTCCGCTTTTGCGTTCTCGACGTGTTTTACGGTCGAATCGGCTGGCCGGACGCCCAAAATTTAACCCTGTACGCCAAATAAGAGCGTTCGCATCGTTTTCAAGATCAAAACCTGACGAGATCCCGCTTTTTTTCAGCCGATTTGAAACTTTTTTCGCGAAACCGGCTCGTGCCTTCGCTTCGAGCGCCCGGATTTTCTCGCGGGCGGCGCCAACGGCGGCTTCGAACTGGCCGAGCCCATGCCAGCCGGTCGCTCGCCCCAGGCGTTTGCCGCGGTGGAAGAAGAACCACGTTGGCACGCCGTGCAGCATGAAACGCCGGCCGAGATCGCGGTGCTCGTAGACGTTGCTGTGAAACCACTTCAGCCCGAGTGCCCGGATCTCGTCCGGTTTTGCGAGCATCGCCTTCTTCGCGATTTCGCAGTTGAAGCACTCGAAACCCCAGAAAAAAACGACGGCCAGTTCGCCTGCCGCCGACTCGAGGCCGGCATCGAACGTCTCAGCGCTCAACTCCTGCATGTCGAAAGTGGCGAACGCGCTGGCGTCGACGCGGATATTGACCATGACAACGGCGCTTTCGCGAATACCTTGCTCGACCTTATTTAGGCGCCGCGACGGTGACCAGCGCCGGACGCAAAACACGGTCGGCGATCACATAGCCCTTTTGCAGCACCGACACGACCGTGTTGGCGTCCTGCTCGGCCGGCACCATCGAAATGGCCTGATGGCGGTGCGGATCGAACTTCTCGCCAACCGGATTCACCTCGACCACGCGGCCCTTTTCGAGCGCAGCGGTCAGTTGGCGCAACGTCAGTTCAACGCCTTCGCGCACTTTTTCCAGGTCGGTAGATGAATGCGCCAGCGCGGCTTCCAGGCTGTCGAGCACGGGCAGCAGGTTCTCCGCGAAGTTTTCGATCGCGAATTTGTGCGCCTTTTGCACATCTTCCTGCGCCCGGCGCCGCACGTTCTCCGTCTCGGCTTTCGCGCGCAAGAATTCTTCCTGCAACGACGTCGCCCGTGCTTGCGCTTCGGCGAGCAATGCTTCGGTTTCGTTCGCGTCTACGGTTTCCGGTGCGGCAGTCCCGTCCGGCGCGTCAGGCCGCTGAATGGTTTGAGCCGCCGTGGTTTCGTCGGCGGGCGTGGGGTTCTGGCTCGCGGGGTTATCTTGCGTGTTTTCCATGTCGCTTGAAATTGTGCTATGGGTGAAAACGGATGAAATCGCAACCAACGTTGCGGTTTCGGCCCATCAAAAAGCTGCCGATGATAACCGCGAACTCAACGTTGCGAAAACACAACTGCCGCAATTGCGGACAGCGCGAGTAAAGCGAGAGACGTCCTGTGTTCGTCCTGTGTTCGTCCTGTGAAACGCATCTGAGGCTCAGATGAACGTTTTCAAGGGGTTGCACGTGCTTTCCGGGGCCATTTCTAGGCTCTGGAAACGGGCGGTTACAACCATTTTAAGCATGTCATCAGATTCAGATTGAGCCCGGTGACTTGCTCGCCTACACTTCGAACATGTCTTCGGAAGCTCTAGTTAACCCTAATCTTACGAATGCCCGATTTCCAGCCTTTTAATCGCTAAAGCTCGCTTCAAATCAGCTCTAGCGCCTGTTTTCTGATCCGTTGTGTTGTCGCAGGGGGTGCCCATGAAACTGACCTTTGCCATTGCGATCGTCGCATTGGTACTCGTTGGCGGCACCACGACCATCTGCATGTCCGGCGCGGTGAACGATCACACCACCGAGTACGGCGGCGTTTCGGCCACCATGGAACATTTTTTCAGTCCGAACCTGAAAGTTTGTCGATAATCCGTCGGTCGCGCTTGGTCGGGCGGCCCTGCAATGCGGCCGCCGGTTCGCGATACGTTTTCCTGCGCTCACTCTCGGCCACGCGTTTTTCCCGCCCAGCGTCAGTTTCCGCGTAGAGGGTCTGCGCGATCGGCGCAGGACCGCGCACTTCGCAGATTCCCAGCACGTTCACCTGCCAAAGCACGTGTTCAATCTCGATCTCCACGAGATCGCCGACACGCACATCCTTCGACGGCTTCACGTTCGCACCGCCAATTCGCACGCGGCCCTTCTCAACCGCGTCGCTCGCCATTGAGCGCGTTTTGAAAAAGCGCGCCGCCCATAGCCATTTATCGATGCGCAGGCGCGCGCTGGAATCGGTCGAGATCTGGTAGTTCATTAACGTATGGTCTATGCGGCTGCGCTCAGCGCTTGCGGCGCCTGCACCGGCCAGCCTTGCAGGTGTTGCGCGACAATTTCGCCCAGCGCCTTGATCCAGGCCGGCGATGCATTCAAACAGGGAATCCGGTGGAACTCCTTGCCGCCGGCGTGCAGGAATTCATCACGCACTTCAATGCCAATTTCCTCAATGGTTTCCAGGCAATCCGACGTAAAACCCGGGCAGAACACGTCCACCCGCTTCACGCCCGCCGCGCCAAGTTCCGCGAGCGAGGGCGCGGTATAAGGCTGCAGCCATTCGGCCCGGCCAAAACGCGATTGAAACGTCACCCGGCATTCGACCGGCGACAGCCCAAGCGCTGCCATGAGCAACGAACCTGTCTGCTGACACTGATCGTGATACGGATCGCCGAGATCCATGGTGCGCTTGGGCACGCCGTGAAAACTCAGCACCAGCCGGTCGCCCGATGCGAAGTCGGGCTCGCCATGCTGCCGCCAATAATCCCGGACCTGCTCGGCCAGCGCGCCAATGTAGGCCGGATGGTCGGCGTAATGGCGGATGGTGCGCAGTTCAGGCTGATTGCGCACGCGCCGCAGGGCGTTGAATGCATCGTCGAAAGCGGTGGCCGTGGTTGACGACGAGTATTGCGGATACATAGGCACGAGCAGCACACGCTCGGCGCCTTCCAGCTTGAGTTGATTCATCATGGCCGGAATGCCGGGCGTGCCATAGCGCATCGCGTAGTCCACTATCACGTGATAGTCGTTCACCACGAACAGACGCCTCAAACCCTCGACCTGCCTTTCTGTATAGACCCTCAACGGCGAGCCTTCGGCCAGCCATACCTGGGCATATTTCTTAGCCGATGCCTGGCCGCGAAACGGCAGGATTGCGAGCCGCAGAATCACTTGCCACACGAGCGCCGGAATCTCCACCACGCGCGGGTCCGACAGGAACTGCGCAAGGTACTTGCGCACGGCTTTCGGCGTGGGCGCGTCCGGCGTGCCGAGATTGATCAGCAGCACGGCAACGCGATGCGAAGCGGAAGGCTGCGAAGGCAACTCGAGGTCGTAGCGCATAAAGGAGAGGGCCAGTGAAGCCCGCATAAGTAAGGTGAAACCCATTATAGCGGCGCGTTTCGGAACGCAACATCGGCCGGACGGCCTAGTGGTGAACAGGTCTTGGACAGGGCAAGATGAGTTGTCTGCCGGGGGGTCGCGGGCTTTTTGCTGGCTTGTTGCAGGCTTTTTGCGAACTCGCCCGGCGGCCGGCTTGATTGCGGCCGATTAAGACTTATTGCTGACTGAGCGAGAGGGACAATAGGCGCGCGGTGATATCGACAATGGGAATCACGCGGTTGTACGCCATCCGCGTGGGTCCGATCACCCCCAGCGTGCCTACGATCTTCCCATTCACTTCATAGGGCGCCGTAACCACGCTCATTTCCTCGATCGGCACGAGATTCGACTCGCCGCCGATAAAAATCTGCACACCTTGTGCGTGGCTCGATACGTCGAGTAATTGAAGGAGACTCGTCTTTTGGTCAAACACGTCGAAAAGCTTGCGCAGCCGTGCCATGTCGGAGGAAAGATCCGCTACTTCCAGCAGGTTGCGTTCGCCCGAAATCAGCAGGGTGTCGCCTTGATCCGTTTCGTCGACACTCGCGGCCACCGCTGCCTGCATCAGCGAGGTCATGTCGCCGCGCAACGCGTCGATTTCCTCGCGCAGTCGGCGGCGTACTTCGTCGAAGGACAAACCGGCAAAATTCGCGTTGATGTAGTTCGACGCCTCGGTGAGCTGCGACGGCGAATAGTCGCGCTGAGTCGCCATGATGCGGTTTTGCACGTCGCCTTCCGGCGTCACGATGATCAGCAGGATGCGCTTGTCGGACAGGCGCATGAACTCGATCTGCTTGAACATGTGGCTGCGGCGCGGCGTGAGAATGACGCCCGCGAACTGCGACAGGTTCGACAGCACGCTCGCAGCAGCAGCTACGATCTTCGCCGGCTCGCCGCCTTGCAGCTTGATCTTGACCGCGGAGGTCATTGCTTCGTCGTCGGTGGTTTCGACGGTGAGCATGGTGTCCACGAACAGCCGGTAGCCGCGTGGCGTGGGAATCCGCCCCGCCGATGTGTGCGGGCTCACGACCAGCCCGAGGTCCTCCAGATCCGACATCACGTTGCGGATGGTGGCCGGGCTGAGCTCAAGTCCCGAATAACGCGACAGCGTGCGGGAACCGACCGGCTGACCTTCGGCGATATATCGCTCGATCAGCGTCTTGAGGAGGGTCTGGGCACGTGGGTCTAGCATGGGGAAATTTTAGCTCAACGTGTAAGGAGACAGCGAGCGCAGCGACTATTGCGATGACGGCTGACGTTATCTTGTCATTCATCCGTCATCAATTCATGATCTACACCATTCTAACGACAATTCCCCGTCAAGCCTGAGGCTTAGCGTACCAAGACACCCCGCACGCACGCCGAGACGACCCGGAGGCGTGACCGACGCGGCTCGCGGTTCTTTTCGACACTCACCTATGGTGTAATGCGGGCATGGAAATTGGCACCCAATTCAAGACTGTCGCGCTCGTGGGGCGCAACAATACGCCCGGCATCAGGGAGCCGCTGACGGCGCTCGCCGCTTGCATCGCGAAACGCGGCTTCGACGTCGTGTTCGAAGCAGAAACGGCGCAGGACGTCGGCGTGACCGACTACCCGGCATTGACCGCGCCCGAGATCGGCGCGCGCGCGGACGTAGCGGTCGTGCTCGGCGGCGACGGCACCATGCTCGGTATTGCCCGGCAGCTGGCGCCATATCGCACGCCGCTGATCGGTGTAAACCACGGACGGCTCGGTTTCATCACGGACATCACGCTGGCCGAAATGCAGGAACTCGTGCCGCAGATGCTCGCCGGCAGTTTCGAGCGCGAAGAGCGGACCTTGCTCGAAGCGCGCATTGTCCGGGACGGCGTGCCGATCTATCACGCGCTTGCGTTCAACGACGTCGTGGTGAATCGCAGCGGCTTTTCAGGCATGGCGGAGCTGCGCGTCTCGGTCGACGGGCGTTTTATGTACAACCAGCGCTCGGACGGCCTGATCGTCGCCACGCCAACGGGTTCGACCGCGTACGCGCTGTCCTCGTCCGGGCCGATCCTGCATCCGCAATTGCAGGGTTTCGTACTGGTGCCCATCGCGCCGCATTCGCTGTCCAACCGACCGATCGTTCTGCCCGACGACTCGCAAGTCGATATTCAGATTATTGGCGGGCGCGACGTAAACGTGAATTTCGACATGCAGTCGTTTACCGCTGTCGAACTGAACGACACCATTGAAGTGCGGCGTTCGCGCCATACCGTGCCGGTGCTGCATCCGGTCGGTTATAGCCATTACGCCACGCTGCGCAAGAAGCTGCACTGGAACGAATATCCCTCGCACGAAGACGCCACGAAACTCTAAGACGCCCATGCTCCGCCATCTCTCGATTCGCGACTTCGTCATTGTCGCCGCGCTAGACCTCGAGTTCGAGCGCGGCTTCACCGTATTTTCGGGCGAAACCGGCGCCGGCAAGTCGATTCTCATCGACGCCCTCGCGCTCACGCTCGGCGCCCGGGCAGACGCGAGCATCGTGCGCACCGGCGAGGCGCGCGCGGATATCACGGCCGAGTTTTCGACTCACGCGCAGGTGTCGCGCTGGCTGGACGAGCATGCGCTTGCGGTCGGCGACGCGGATACCGTGATGCTGCGGCGCGTAGTCGATTCGAGCGGACGTTCACGGGCGTTTATCAACGGCACGCCGGCCACGCTCGTGCAGTTGCGTGAGTTGAGCGAAATGCTCGTCGATATCCACGGCCAGCACGCGCATCAATTGTTGATGCGTCCGGACGCCCAGCGCGAACTCTTCGATACCCACGCGGGCCTGCTCGACAGCGCGCAAAAAGTAGCGCGAGCGCATCGGGTATGGCGCGACGCGACGCATGCGGTGGAGCTGGCGCAGAACCGCGATCGCGAGTTGCAACTGGAGCGTGAGCGTCTCGCGTGGCAATTGAGCGAACTCGACAAGCTCGCGCCGCAGCCGGGCGAATGGGAGGAAGTGAGTGCGGAGCATCATCGGCTGTCGCATTCTGCTAGCTTGATCGATGGTGTGCAAGGTGCGCTGAACGCGCTGTCCGAGTCGGACGAAGCAATGATCACGCAGCTTTCCGCGATCGTGTCGAAGCTACGGAGCCTCGTCGATATCGATCCCGCGCTCGCCGACGTGCTGGCGTCGCTCGAACCTGCCGAAATTCAATTGCAGGAAGCGTCGTATTCGCTCTCGCATTACGCCCAGCGGCTTGAACTCGATCCGAACCGGCTGGCGCAGGTCGAGCATCGGATGGAGCAACTGCATTCGGCGGCGCGCAAGTTCCGCATGCAGCCCGAGGCGTTGCCTGAGGAACATGCCGAGCGGCGCAAGCAATTAGCCGCACTCGATGCCGCCGCCGATCTCGATGCATTGCGCGCCGCGGTGGCCAAGGCAAAAGAGGCTTATCTGGCGGAGGCGACGGTGTTGTCGAAGGCGCGCGGGAAAGCCGCGAAGGCGCTTGGCAAGGCTGTCACCCAGGGTATGCAGGAATTATCGATGGTCGGCGGGAGTTTTGAAGTCGCGCTGGTGCCGCTCGCGGAGGGCGGCGCGACTGGGCTCGAACAGATCGAATTCCGGGTGGCCGGTCATGCGGGCGTGACGTTGCGGCCGCTAGCAAAAGTCGCGTCGGGCGGCGAACTCGCACGGATCAGTCTGGCCCTAGCGGTGATTGCCAGTACGGCGAGCCCGACGCCGACGTTGATCTTCGACGAAGTGGACACCGGGATCGGCGGCGGTGTTGCCGAAGTGGTCGGGCGTCTGCTGCATCAATTGGGCCGCGACCGGCAAGTGTTGTGCGTCACGCACTTGCCGCAGGTTGCGGCGCGCGGCGATCATCATTTTCAGGTGGCTAAAGCCGGCGATGCTGCCGGGGGTACGGTTAGCACCGTTACGCCACTGGATAAATCGAAGCGCGTGGAGGAAGTCGCACGAATGCTCGGCGGGCTGGAGATCACGGCCACCACACGCAAGCATGCGAAGGAAATGCTGGCGGCCTGAGGGTTTTGCTCGCATCGGTGGCGCGGGGTAGGTCCCCCGTCACCGACCGACAGAAGCGCGCCCGTCCGGCCGGCCGCGTCCAAAACACCTAACCAAACACTCGCTTCCAAAGCGACGTCACCGCGTCCCTCTCCGCAGCGACCACGTCCGGTTCGGCCCGCGCCTTCTCCATGCCGTCGAGCCTCAACGTGTGCTGCAACTTCCGATACCTCCGATACGCAGCCGCCACGGTTTCAGCCTCATCGGCGCTAATCAACCCAAACTCCGCAGCCCTCCGTAACAGCGAAATATTGCCCATATTGCGCACGAACTCAGCATCTTCCCGCGCATGCAGCAACACCCAAAACTGCACGATGAACTCGATATCCACCATCCCGCCGCGGTCGTGCTTCAGGTCGAACAACTTGCTCCGGTTCGGATGCCCGGCATCCACCCGCTCACGCATCGCGACGATCTCTTGCGCCAGCGCAGCAGCATCTCGCGGCATCGTGAGAACCTGAGCGCGAATCTCTTCGAAACGTGCACCAATCTCGGCATCGCCGGCGCAATAACGCGCACGCGACAACGCCTGATGCTCCCAGACCCATGCCGTATTCGCCGCATCGCCTTCACGAATCTGATAACGCCGGAACGATTCCAGACTCGTCACCAGCAAACCCGATTCGCCATTCGGACGCAACCGTAAATCGACATCGAACAAGGTGCCCGCGCCCGTAGCCGTCGTGAGCCACGTGACGAGGCGGCGCGCGAACATCGCGTAGATATCAGAGGCGGCTTCGTCGGGGTCGTCGTGGAGAAAGATCAGATCCAGGTCCGAGGCGTAGCCAAGCTCCTTCCCGCCCAGCTTCCCGTAAGCGATCACAGAAAACCGCGGCACCTCGCGATGGCGCTTGGGAAACTGCGACCACACCGTTTCGATGGTGACATCGAGCACGGCATCAGCGAGCGCCGATAACAAATCGCTCACATGTTCGACGGTGAGCTTGCCGCCCAGATCGATCAGCAGAATGCGAAACACCTCAGCCTGATGCGCGTGCCGCAGCAGGTTCATCTGCTGCTCGGCGCCATCGGCGGCGGCAATCTGCGCACGCAAGGACTCGCGGAACTGCGACCAGTCGAACGGGCTCGAGATCCCCTCGTCGTCGAGCAATTCATCGAGAAGCTGCGGATGGCGAATCAAATAACCCGCCGCCCAACGCGACGCACCAAGCACCGACAACACCCGCTCGAGCGCCGCCGGATATTCGGTCAGCAACGCAAGATAAGCGCCGCGCCGGCTGACCGCTTCGAGCAGGTCGAACAGCCGGGCGATGGTGTCGCCGCGCCGTTCGGGTGGCTGGGCGCGCTGCGCGGCTTCGAGCGCGCGCTGCGCGACGATATCGAAACGTTCACGGCTGCGCTCGGGCAAACCTTCATACCGCGTCGATGTCCACACGCTGCGTAAGCGAGCCAACACAGCAGGGGCATCGGTGAAACCGAGTTCCGTCACGCGTTCGAGTAACTGTTCTTCGGCGCTGTCGTCGGCGAGCGCGCTGCTCCAGACCCACGACGCCACCGAATCTTCCGCGACCGCGCAACCGCCATCGCCATTTACCTTATCGGCGAAAATCTGGTCGAACTGATGTTCCACGCGGGCCCGATGCGCCTCCAGCGCCGCCGTGAGCACCGCGTAATCGGCAAAACCCATCGTTTTGGCGAGCACCGAGCGGTCCTCCGGCGCGACCGGCATCGCGTGCGTCTGGGCATCGTTTCGATACTGCAAGCGGTGCTCGAGCTTGCGCAGAAACAAGTAGGCCTCGCTGAGTTCGCTGCACACAGTCGCCGATATCAACCCGTGCGCGGCCGCGCGATTCAGCACGGACAAGGTCGGACGAATCCGCAGATCGGCAATCTGGCCGCCGCGAATCAATTGAAACACCTGCGCGCTGAACTCGATCTCCCGAATGCCGCCGCGGCCGAGCTTGATGTCATCGGCTTTGTCGGGACGCATCGACGCGCGCCGCTGCGCTTCCTGCCGGATCTGCAGATGCAGCGCACGAATCGCGCTGATCACGCCGTAGTCGAGATAACGCCGGTAGATAAACGGCTTGGCGAGCGCATCGAGTTGCGTCGCGAGCCGTTGCGCCGCTTCGCTCTCGCTCTCCGACACGAGCCGCCCCTTGATCCACGCATACCGCTCCCACTCGCGGCCCTGCACATAGAAATACTCCTCGAGCATGCCGAGCCCGCACGCGAGCGGACCGGCATCGCCGTTTGGCCGCAAACGCATATCGACGCGAAAGACATAACCGTCTTCCGTCACCTCGGCCAATGCGCCTATCAGCTTGCGGCCGAGCCGCGTGAAATACTCCTGCGTCGATAACGCCGCGCGCTCGCCGCCAGTCGTCTCCCCGTCTTCCTCATAGACGAAGATCAAATCGATATCCGACGACACGTTCAACTCGCGCCCGCCGAGTTTTCCCATTCCCACCACACCCAGCGTGAGACGCTGCCCATCCGGCCCACGCGGCTCGCCGAACGTGATTTCCAGATCTGCCGACAACACGGCAAGCGCGCGCTGGATGGTCAGCTCGGCGAGATCGGTCATCGCGCCCGTGACTTCGGCAACAGGCGCGAGGCCAGCGAGATCGCGCTCCATCACCGTGCAGAAGACCTCGATGCGCAGCCGCCGAAGCGCGGTCTTGAGCGCGGCTTCATCAAGCCGGCCACTGCCTGATGACGCCCCAGTAGACGAAGCAGCAGATGACGCCGAACATTCGTCGCACAACGCGTTCAGCCGCGCTTCGATCCACGCGCGGCGAATAGGCGCTCTCGACCATTCGGCCACTTGCGCCGACAAGTCGGGACGCGCGGCGTACATGCGCGCAGCGTAGTAGGAAGCGCGGGAACTCAGCAAAACGGCGTCGGTCATGAAAGGTCGGGTTCAGTCATTGCTCACATACAAGTCCGGCAGCGTGCCGGGGCTTTTGCGCAAACGCGCGCGAAATGCGCAAAACGCCATCTGGCGCGGCTTGGCGGCCGCATCGTAGCGTCTTCCCGCAGTTTTTTGCACTGCGCGCTGTGTTACATTTCAACGTCAAATCTCGAAAACCTACCATATCGCCGACCCGCCGCAGCATGTCCGACCGAAAGGAATTCGCCGACCCACCCGAAGCTGTACCTGTGAAGCTAGGTGGTCGCGCCGAGCTCGCATTATCGCGGGCGCTGAAAGTCCTTCTGGTGCTGGTCGCCGTAGTGTATTTCGCGGTTGCCGGCATCTACCTCGCGCTGCGTTATGCCGTGCTTCCCCAGATCGATGCGTTCAGGCCGCGCATCGAGCAGATGGTGTCGTCGAAAATCCATGCACAGTTGCATATAGGACGCATCACCGCGAAGTGGTCCGGCATCCAGCCGTCGTTCGATATCGACAATCTCAGGATCGACTCCGCTGACGGCACGCCGGGTCTCGCCGTGCCGCACGCCAGCGCCACGGTCGCGTGGCGTTCGCTGCTGGGTCCCATCCCTGTGCTCTCGAATCTCACCGTCGATGGCCCCGATGTCGTCATCTCTCGCGCCGCCGACGGCGCGTTCAGTGTGGCCGGCGTGCCGATCCAGGCGAAACACACGGGCAACGACGCGTTCATGACCTGGCTGCTGAGGCAGCAAGCCATCGTGCTGCGCGACGGCACGCTGCGCTGGCACGACGGCGAGCGCAGCGCACCGGAACTTGCGCTCAAGCGCATCAAGCTTGCCATCCTCAACGACGGCTCGCATCACCGGGTTGCTTTGCAGGCGTCCCCCGACGGCGACCTGCTGCACGGACCACTCGATTTTCGCGCGGACTTCCGGACGCCGCATTTCAGCGAGCCCGGCCGGCCGGCGAACTGGACGGGCCACGCGTATCTGTCGACGGGTCCCGTCGATCTGCCCGTGCTCTCGCGCTACATGACGATGCCGTTCGCCACCTACGGCGGCCGTTTCGACAACCGCATCTGGCTCGACTTCGCGAGAGGCAAGCTGCAAACGGCGGGCGGCAACCTGACCGGATCTGACATCGCGTTGCGCGTGCGTCCGACACAGCCGCGCCTCGACGTGCCGATCGCGAACTTCAACTGGAATCTCGCGCTGCAGGACGACGAATACACGCTGCAACTCGAGAACCTGCGCGCGGAACTCGGCCAGCCACCGCTGGCCGACGGCACGCCGGTGTCTCGCCTCCTCGCCTTTCACTCGCTGACCAGCCGATACCGCGCGGCAAGCCTGAAGCGCGGGCAGATGTTCGGCGTGGCGGGCGATGTCGTCGATCTCGGCATCCTCGGAGAATTCTTGCGCACGCTGCCTTTGCCGGCCAGGTTGCAAAGCGATCTGATCCGCTTCAACCCGCGTGGCCAGATCGCGAATTACACACTGGAAACCGAACGCCCCAGGCCCGCGACCGACGCACAAGCGCGAGCTCAGCGTCAGACGGGCGCAGAACCGCCGATGCGCTACACGGTCAAGGGCGACTTGCACGGCGTGAGTGTGCAGGCCCAGGAGCCGCCGCCGGGATTGACGATCAACAACCATCCTCGGGCCGGGATTCCGGGCGTGGAAAACCTGTGGGGCAGTATTGACGCCGACCAGGATCACGGCAGCGCGATCATCGATACGAAGAACACCGCGATCACAGTGCCCGGCGTCTTCGATAACCCGCGTCTCGTGCTCGATCAGGCCGACGGCCGTGTGACCTGGACCCTCACCGACGCACCCGGCAAGCCGCACAAGGCGATTGCCGCGCACGTGGAGACGCTGCACGTCAGGAACGCGGATACCGAGGCGAGCGCCACCGCGGAATATCGGAACGAGGGTGAAGGTCGCGGTTCCCTCGATCTCAAGGCGAAGGCGGCGCGCCTGAACGTGACAAGCCTTGTGCACTATCTGCCGACGAGCATCAGCGAAAAATTGCGTCTGTATTTGGGCCACGCGTTGCAGGCCGGCATCTCGCGCAACGCCACTATCGAGATTCACGGCGACCTCACGAAATTCCCCTACGCAAAGTTCCCCGATGCCGGCCAGTTCCGCATCGTCGCACCGTTCACCGGCGGCAAGTTCGAGCCGACGCCCTATCCGCCCAAGACCATGGCGAACGGAACGCCGAATGTGTGGCCGGCGTTCAATGGTATCGACGGGACGTTTCATCTCGCCGAAAACAAGCTGGGCTTCGACATTTCACGCGGCCGTTATCTCGGCGTGAGCGTGCTCAAGACGACGGGGCGTATTGAGGACCTGGGCAATCGTGAATCGAAGCTGGTGATCGACGCCGACGCGCGCGGTCCGATCACCGACATGCTGCGTTATGTGGAAGACAGCTCACTCGGCTCGCTCTCGCACCACGTGGCAACGAAGATCCACGCGACCGGCAACGCCGCGCTGGCGTTGCAACTGCAAATTCCGCGTGTCGCGCCGCCGCCCGGCATGCGGCAGCACGTGGGCTATAAAGGCGCGCTCACGTTTAACGGCAACGAGTTCGCATACGGCGCATTTCCACCGCTATCCAATCTCAACGGGCGAGCGAGGTTCGGCGAAAAGACCGTGTCGCTCGATGGCCTCTCCGCGAAATTGCTCGGCGGCGACGTGCGCGGCACAGGCAACGTGAAACCAGACGGCAGTTACGCCTTCGACGTAAGCGGCCGCATAGGCGCCGATGCTGCCCAGGGCCTGAACGCGCACGATCAGGCGCAGGCTGCACAAATTCTCAAGCACATCAGCGGCACCGCGCCGTACGACCTGCACCTGCACGGGATGAAAAACGCGTTGCCGCGCGTCGAGGCCAGTTCCGATCTGAGCGGCCTCGGGCTGGACTTCCCGGCGCCCTTCAACAAGAGCGCAGGCACGCCAATGCCGTTTGCCTTCACGTTCGCGCCGGTCGCCGAATCGTCGCAGGAGCACGACGCGAAACTCACGCTCGGGCCGGTGAATGCACACTATGTGCTCAAGCGGGTAGGCAAGGAGGCGCCGACCGTTGAGCGTGGTGCTATCGGCGTGAACAAGCCGGCCGATCTGCCGGCGCAAGGCGTGACGGCCGCGGTGGATATCGATGAACTCGATGCCGATGCGTGGCGCAAGCTCATCGCCGAACTGGGACCGATGCCGCAGCCCGACCCGAAGACTCAATCCCAGGTGGTGAAGCAGTTCGTGCCCAATCGCTTCGCGCTGCATTTCACCACGGTCAAGCTGCTCAACCGGCGCTGGGAAGATGTATCGATCGGAGCCAATCGAGGCGATGACCGCAAGTGGCAGGCGAACATTGCCTCGGATCAGGTGGCGGGAAATGCCGAGTGGACGCCGGGTGCAACGAAGGAAAGTCCGGGTGCGTTGCAGGCACGATTCAGCAAGGTCGTGATTCCGGGCAAAGAGGAAACCGATCTGGTCGGGCAGATGATCCGCAAGCCGCCGAACAACATGCCGTCGATCGACCTGATCGTGAACGAGCTCGTGGTACGCGGGCGCACGCTCGGGCGTCTGGAAGTGGATGCGCGCAACGACGTGGAGGACAACGTGCCGGTCTGGTATCTGGACAAGCTGGAGCTGACCAACCCGGACGCGAAGCTCTCCGCCACGGCCAACTGGCGCACGATCAGCGGTCCCGTGGGTTATCCGGCCGACGCCGATGACAACGCCCCGCGCCGCACCGCGCTCGATTTCAAGCTGGACATCATGGATGCCGGTGCGCTGGTCGAGCGGCTGGGCCTGCCGCGTACGGTGAAAAGCGGCAAGGGGACGGTGTCGGGCCAGCTCGGCTGGGATGGCAGTCCCGCTGCAGTGGATCTGCCGACGCTCAACGGCCGAGTGGACGTCGATTTGCATCACGGCCAGATTCTCAAGGTCAATCCGGGCGCGGCCAAGCTACTCGGTGTGCTCAGCCTGCAAAGTCTGGCGCACTTTCTCACGCTGCGTTTCCAGGACGTGGTTGGCAAAGGGCTGCCGTTCGACAAGATCACCGGCACGGGTACTGTTCAGGACGGCATCGGCCGCACCAACGATTTCACGATGATCACAGCGCCTGCACGCGTCGAGCTGAAGGGATTGGTCAATCTGCCGAAGGAAACGCAGGACCTGCACGCCAAGGTCATTCCGACCGTCAGCGCGGGCGCCGTGGCGCTCGGCGCGGCCGTCATCAATCCTTTGCTCGGGCTCGGCACACTGGTGGCCGATCTGCTGCTGTCGAAGTCGATTGGAAAAGCATTCACCATCGACTATTCCATTACGGGCTCGTGGTCGAAACCCGTCATTCAGCGGGTGAAAGGCGATCAGGGTAAGATCGAAATTCCCGCTGAAGCCGTGCCCAACTGAGCGGTTTAAAGGTTGGCGGCAGGCGATTTCGATCATCATCGCGCCCCTTTTCTAGCAGGCTGACATGAGCGAAAGATCAAGCGAAAACACCCCCGGGACGTTCCGTGTAGCCGCGCTGCAAATGGTGAGCGCGCCGGATCGTGAGCGCAATATCGCGCAAGCCGGGCGGCTGATTGCCGAGGCCGCGCGCGACGGTGCGCAGCTGGTGCTGCTGCCGGAATATTTCTGTTATATGGGTTTCAAGGACACGGACAAGCTCGCGATCCGCGAAACGCCCGGCCACGGCCCGATCCAGCAGTTCCTGGCGGATGCGGCGCGCGAACATCGCGTATGGGTGATCGGTGGAACCTTGCCGCTGGAGTCATCTGAAGCGTCCCGTGTGCTCAATACCACGCTGGTCTTCGATCCCACGGGCAAGCAGGTCGCCCGCTACGACAAGATTCATCTGTTCAACTTCGAGAAAGGCACGGAATCCTTCGACGAAGCACGCACGATCTGCCCCGGCAGCGAAGTGCAGACCTTCGAGGCGCCGTTTGGACGCGTGGGGTTGTCCGTGTGCTACGACCTGCGTTTTCCCGAGCTTTACAGAAAGATGGGCGATTGCGCGTTGATGGTCGTGCCGTCCGCGTTCACCTACACGACCGGCGAGGCCCACTGGGAAACGCTGCTCAAGGCGCGTGCGGTCGAAAACCAATGCTATGTGCTCGCCGCCGCACAAGGCGGAAAACACGAAAACGGCCGCCGGACCTGGGGCCACAGCATGCTGATCGACCCGTGGGGCGAAATCGTGGCCGTGCTGGCGGAAGGCGCGGGGGTGGTAGCCGGAACGATTGATGCGTCACGTATCGCGTCGGTCCGGCAAAGCCTGCCGGCTTATCGCCATCGCGTGCTGGGTTAGCTTGTTTTACGGAGGATCCCCTCCATTTGGTCAGGATGTCGCACGAACACCCGCACGTTAGAATGCTTTTAATCCCCACAGACTTCGCCACAGGCAACGAATGAACATCATCGAACCCGGCATCCGAAATCTCGCCACCGCGAAAGAGATTCTTCTGACGCCCTACGGCCTCGACGAATCCACGATTACGCGCACGCTGGCCGAGATCTTCACGCACCGCGTGGATTACGCGGATCTCTATTTCCAGTCCACGCGCAGCGAAGCGTGGAGCCTGGAAGAAGGTATCGTCAAATCGGGCAGCTTCAGCATCGATCAGGGTGTCGGCGTGCGCGCCGTGTCGGGCGACCGGACGGCGTTCGCGTATTCGGACGACTTGTCGCCGGAATCCATCCGTCAGGCGGCTATCGCCACACGCGCCATTGCGAAGGCTGGCGGCGGCAAGCACAAGATCAAGTCGGCCAGTTCGCTCACGGGCGTGTTCGGCCGCGATCTATACCTGCCGTCCGATCCCCTTACTTCCCTAGACGCCACCGCGAAGGTGAAATTGCTCGAACGCGTGGAGAAGATGGCGCGCGGCCGCGATCCGCGCATCGTTCAGGTCATGGCAGGTCTCGCGGGTGAATACGACGTCGTGCTGGTCGCCCGCAGCGACGGCGCGCTCGCCGCGGACATCCGGCCGCTCGTGCGTGTGTCCGTGACGGTGATCGCCGAAAAGGACGGACGTCGCGAGATGGGCAGTGGCGGCGGCGGCGGGCGTTACGACTACGCCTATTTCACTGACGCAATCCTCTCCAGCTACGTGGATCAAGCCGTACACGCGGCGCTCGTCAATCTCGATGCGCGTCCGGCCCCTGCCGGCGCAATGACCGTTGTGCTCGGACCGGGCTGGCCGGGCGTGTTGCTGCACGAAGCGATCGGCCATGGGCTGGAGGGTGACTTCAACCGCAAGGGATCGTCGGCATTCGCAGGGCGCATCGGCGAACGGGTGGCGGCAAAGGGTGTAACGGTCGTCGACGACGGCACGCTGCCGAACCGGCGCGGCTCGCTGAATATCGACGACGAAGGCAATCCGACCCAGTGCACCACGTTGATCGAGGACGGCATTCTCAAGGGTTACATCCAGGATTCACTGAACGCGCGCCTCATGAAGATGCCGGTGACAGGCAACGCGCGGCGTGAGTCGTACGCCGCCCTGCCCATGCCGCGCATGACCAACACGTACATGCTCAACGGCGATAAGGACCCGGCTGAAATCCTGGCGTCGGTGAAAAACGGCTTGTATGCGGTGAATTTCGGCGGCGGTCAGGTCGACATCACCAACGGCAAGTTCGTGTTCTCCGCGTCCGAGGCGTACATGATCGAGAACGGCAAGGTCACGTATCCGGTGAAGGGCGCAACGCTGATCGGCAGCGGCCCGGAGTCGCTCAAGTACGTGACCATGATCGGCAACGACATGGCGCTCGACGGCGGTGTGGGCGTGTGCGGCAAGGAAGGCCAGAGCGTGCCGGTGGGCGTCGGTCAGCCGACCTTGCGCATCGAAAAGATGACCGTGGGCGGCACGGTTTGAGCGTGTAGCCCCTGATTTTCCCGCGCCGCGCCGCGTGAGATATATGAGCGCGTCGCGCGGGAAAACCGCATGAACTGCTCACATTTACTGCGAAATTTAGCTCGGCTACGCGGATTATCCGCATTTTGAAGGCTGACAACTTGCCAACTGCGCGTGTTTAGGGTTATAAAGCCAGACGCTTATCTAGTCCCAAACGACCGAAACCATCATGTCCGCCAAGTTTTATTTTTACTTTTTTTGGCATCTCAAGCCGCTGGCGGATCGAGAGGGGTGAGTCGTTTTTGTAGAACCCAAGTTTCCCGAAAAACCGCCAGCGCAGCCTGGCGGTTTTTTTATGCCCACTTTTTTGACGACTTTTGCGCTGTCCTTGATCTGTCGGACGTTTCGACAAGACGAACACAGCACCAAAAACGAGTTCCTGGAGAACCAGCATGCCCCCGCACAACACCGACGATGTCCGGATCCGCGAATTGAAAGAACTGACGCCCCCCGCTCACCTGATCCGCGAGTTCGCCTGCGCTGAGCCGGTTTCGACCCTGATCTACCACTCGCGCCAGTCGATGCACCGCATCCTCCATGGCATGGAAGACCGTCTGATTGTGATCGTCGGGCCGTGTTCTATCCACGACACCAAAGCTGCTTTGGAATACGCGGGCCGTCTCGTCGAGCAGCGCAAGCGTTTTGCCGGTGAGCTTGAAATCGTGATGCGGGTGTATTTCGAAAAGCCGCGAACCACGGTCGGCTGGAAGGGTTTGATCAACGACCCGTACATGGACAACAGCTTCAAGATCAACGACGGCCTGCGGACCGCACGCGAATTGCTGCTGCGAATCAACGAATTGGGCCTGCCGGCCGGCACCGAATACCTCGACATGATCAGCCCGCAGTACATCGCCGACCTGATTTCGTGGGGCGCGATTGGCGCGCGAACGACGGAATCGCAAGTGCATCGGGAGTTGGCGTCGGGGTTGTCGTGCCCGGTCGGCTTCAAGAACGGCACGGACGGCAACGTGAAGATTGCCGTCGACGCCATCAAGGCCGCGTCGCAGCCGCACCATTTCCTCTCGGTGACGAAGGGCGGCCATTCGGCCATCGTGTCGACCGCCGGCAACGAGGACTGCCACATCATCCTGCGCGGCGGCAAGGCTCCGAACTACGACGCCGAGAGCGTAAACGCCGCGTGCAACGACATCAGCAAGGCCGGACTGGCTGCGCGCCTGATGATCGATGCGAGCCACGCGAACAGTTCGAAGAAGCATGAGAACCAGATCCCGGTTTGCGCCGATATCGGCCGGCAGATCGCAGGCGGCGATGAACGGATCATCGGCGTGATGGTGGAATCGAATCTGGTTGCCGGACGGCAGGATCTGAAAGAAGGCCGCGAGTTGACCTACGGGCAGAGCGTCACCGATGCGTGCATCGGCTGGGAAGACAGCTTGAACGTGCTGGAGGGGCTGGCCGATGCCGTGAAGCAGCGGCGTGTGGCGCGGGGCAATGGGAACTGATTGAGTTTGACCGGCATAAAGGCTGCGGATTCTCGCAGCCTTTTTTGATCATGGCCGCCCTAAACTTTCCGTTCGTGGTCCCACAACACGTCCGAGCCACCATCGGCGCGATTCAACACGCGCGCCAGCACGAACAGCAAGTCGGATAGCCGGTTCACATACTGCCGCGGCGCCGCGTTGATCTTGTCCACGCGCCCGAGCGCAACAACCGAGCGCTCCGCGCGCCGGCACACCGTCCTGCCAACGTGTGCAAGGGAAGCCGCCCGCGACCCGCCCGGCAGAATGAATTCCTTCAGCGGCGGCAAGGTGGCGTTGTATTCGGCGATCCATTCATCGATACGAGCAAGATGAGATTTCTCGATCATCGAATGGCCAGGAATGCAAAGCTCACCGCCGAGATCGAAGAGATCGTGCTGGATCGCGAACAGCGCAGTGCGCACGTCGTCGGGCAGCGGTTCGCACAACAGCACGCCAAGCTGCGAATTGAGTTCATCGACATCGCCGATCGCCGTTATCCGCGCGTCGTCCTTGTGCACGCGGCTGCCGTCGCCGAGGCCGGTCGTGCCGTCGTCGCCGGTACGTGTCGATATCTTGCTCAGGCGATTGCCCATGATGTTCTCCAGGTGACACATGACGCCGGTCAGCGTCCACGCTCATTATAGGCAGCACCCGGGCGCGGGCTCGACGCGGGCTATCAGCGTAAAATAAGCTTATATAACGCATGAATCCCGCATTTCGATGCGAGTTTTCCTGCATCCCAACATCCCATTACACCGATGTCCGGAGACATGCCGTGAACCATCCCGTCCCGCCGCTCGCGGTCCGCCGCACCTTCCCCACTGCCCTGCTCGAGGCGCTGAAAGCCGCGTTCGGCGAGCGTGTCTCGACGACCGCCGCGGTTCGCGAGCATCACGGGCGCGACGAATCGCCGTTCGATCCGCAACTGCCTGACGCTGTCGTGTTCGTGACCAGTACGGAAGACGTCCAGACCGCGGTGCGGCTCTGCGCCGAACACAATGTTCCGGTGATTCCATACGGCAATGGCTCGTCGCTGGAAGGCCATTTGCTGGCGGTTCAGGGCGGCGTATCCATCGACATGTCCGGGTTGAACCAGGTGTTGTCGATCGACGCCGAGGATCTGACGGTCACCGTCCAGCCGGGCATTTCGCGTAAGCAGTTGAACGAAGCGCTAAAGGACACCGGTCTGTTTTTCCCCATCGACCCGGGCGCGGACGCGAGCATCGGCGGAATGTCAGCCACGCGTGCGTCGGGCACGAACGCCGTGCGCTACGGCACGATGCGCGAGAACGTGCTCGGCCTCACCGTCGTGCTCGCCGATGGCCGCGTCATCAAGACCGGCACCCGCGCGCGCAAATCGTCGGCGGGATATGACCTCACGCGCTTGTTCGTCGGCTCGGAGGGCACGCTTGGCGTGATCGTCGAAATCACCGTGCGACTTTATCCGCAACCGGAAGCGGTATCGGCGGCGGTATGCGCGTTTCCGTCGATGGGCGACGCCGTGCGCGCCACCATCGAAACCATCCAGATGGGCGTGCCGGTGGCGCGTGTCGAGTTCCTCGATTCGCTCGCGGTGCGCGCCATCAACCGCCATTCGAATCTCACGTTCCGCGAATCACCGATGCTGTTCTTCGAGTTCCACGGCACGGAAAGCAGCGTAAAGGAGCAAGCGGAAACGGTGCAGGAAATCGTCGCGCAAAACAACGGCACCGATTTCGAATGGGCGACTCGGCCGGAAGACCGCAGCCGTCTCTGGAACGCGCGTCACAACGCCTATTTTGCGATGCTGCAACTGAAGCCCGGCAGCCGCGCCGTGACCACGGACGTCTGCGTGCCGATCTCGCGGCTGGCCGAATGCGTGATCGAAACGGAGCAGGACTTGAACGCAAGCACGCTGCCCTGCCCCATCGTCGGCCATGTCGGCGACGGCAATTTTCACGTCGCCATGCTGCTCGATCCGGCCAAGCCCGAGGAATTCGAGGAAGCCGAGCGGATCAATCACCGCATTGTGCAGCGCGCGTTGCGCATGGGCGGAACGTGTACTGGCGAGCACGGCGTCGGGCTGCACAAGATGGGCTTCATGATCGAGGAGCACGGCGAGGACGCAATCAGCGTGATGCGCTCGATCAAACATGCGCTCGATCCAAAAAACCTGATGAACCCGGGCAAGATCTTTTCGTACGACGCTTGATCATTCGCTACAGGTGTCCGGTGCACAAACGCGCCGGGCTAAAAAGATGCTCCGTCCCCGTAATTAGCCCAATCGACGGCAGAGACGCGCAGGTGCAAGATCAACGATCTGCTTTTTGGAAATACTCCAGAGCACAAACCGCCGGGAGGAGACATGAACGCACCCGCCGAGCTTTCGCCAGAAGTGCTGGCGCAACGTCAGCGCGAAGTGGTCCAGGCGTTGATGGCCGTGCTGCCGACGCATTGTCTGCTGTATCGCGAGGAAGACACGGCCGCGTATGAATGCGATGGGCTCGCGGCGTATCGGCGCTTGCCTTTGGCGGTCGCGCTGCCCGAAACCGAAGCGCAGGTTCAGCGTGTCGTACAAATCTGCGCGCGGCTCGACGTGCCTATCGTCCCGCGTGGCGCGGGCACGGGCTTGTCGGGCGGGGCCATGCCGATCCGGCATGGGATCGTGCTATCGCTTGCACGCTTTCGCAAAATCGTGGAAGTCGACCCGTACGCGCGTACCGCAACGGTCCAGCCGGGCGTGCGCAATCTCTCTATCTCCGAGGCCGCCGCGCCTTATGGGCTCTATTACGCGCCCGATCCGTCGTCGCAGATTGCCTGCACCATCGGCGGCAACGTCAGCGAGAATTCCGGCGGCGTGCACTGTCTCAAATACGGTCTGACGTGTCACAACGTGATGCGCGTGCGGGCCGTATCGATGGAAGGTGAGATCCTCGAGTTCGGTTCGCTCGGCCTCGATGCGCCGGGGCTCGATCTGCTGGCCGTGCTGATCGGCAGTGAGGGCATGTTCGCCATCGTCACGGAAATCACCGTCAAGCTGATTCCCAAGCCGCAAACGGCTCAAGTGATCATGGCAAGTTTCGACGATGTCGTGAAAGGCGGCAACGCCGTTGCAGCGATCATCGCGGCCGGCATCATTCCTGCCGGACTCGAAATGATGGACAAACCTGCTACACGCGCCGTGGAAGAGTTCGTGAAAGCGGGGTACGACCTCGACGCCAAGGCGATCCTGCTGTGCGAATCGGATGGAACGCACGACGAAGTCATGGAGGAAATCGTGCGGATGACGGCGGTGCTGCGCGAATTCGGCGCGAACCGCATCCAGATTTCGCGCTCCGAGGCCGAACGGCTGAAATTCTGGTCAGGACGCAAGAACGCATTTCCGGCCGCCGGGCGCATTTCGCCCGACTATTACTGCATGGACGGTACCGTGCCCCGCCGCCAGATCGGGCCGCTGCTCGCGCGCATTGAAGAGATGGAAATCAAATACGCACTGCGTTGCATGAACGTGTTCCACGCCGGCGACGGCAACATGCATCCGCTGATCCTGTTCAACGGCAACGATATGGACGAATGGCACCGGGCCGAAGCATTCGGCTGTGACATTCTGGAAACCTGTGTGGAACTAGGCGGGACGGTGACGGGCGAGCATGGCGTGGGTATCGAGAAGATCAACTCGATGTGCGTCCAGTTTTCTCCCGAGGAACGCGACACGTTCCACGCGATCAAGCGCGCCTTCGATCCCCCCGGCCTGCTCAATCCCGACAAAGGCATCCCGACACGCGCGCGTTGCGCCGAGTACGGAAAAATGCATATCCGCGGCGGCTTGCTGCCGCATCCCGAAATTCCACGCTTTTAAGCGGCGTGTTTGGACGGCGCTTCTAAACGTTGCGTGGTGATAAACGTCCCTTTCAGGCATCGGCGGTTGTTTTCAGCCATTCGGCCCGGATACGTATCCACGTTTATACGAGTGGCCGTGCGGGAACGCGCCGATACACTGACCCAAGAGCCATAAAACGCGGGACATCATGACAGAGGAAGACATTGTCGCGAGCTGGTCCGAGCGTGTACGCGCCGCGACGGCGAGCAGCACCGCGCTACGGATTCGCGGCGGCGGCACGAAGGACTGGTACGGGCAGGCGCTGCAAGGCGAGATAGTCGATACGCGCGCGCATCGCGGAATTATCGAATATGACCCGGCCGAGCTCGTGATCACCGCGAAGGCCGGTACGCCGCTCAGCGAGATCGAAGCGCAGCTGGACGAATGCGGCCAGATGCTGCCCTTCGAGCCCCCGCACTTCGGGCACAACGCCACGCTTGGCGGCTGCATTGCTGCCGGGCTCGCCGGCCCGCGGCGCGCCGCGGCCGGGGCGCCGCGCGACTTCGTGCTGGGCGCCGTGGTGATGAACGGCCAGGGCCACGTGTTGCATTTCGGCGGCC
>Ga0255336_100955_pt1 | contig 28467 bp, 25 predicted proteins | sample MeOH1_35cm_T3_17_FD_189102 | JGI IMG/M metagenome (GOLD analysis project Ga0255336, IMG submission 189102) | Sandy soil microbial communities from University of British Columbia, Vancouver, Canada - MeOH1_35cm_T3_179 | ecosystem: Engineered > Artificial ecosystem > Sand microcosm > Unclassified ...
TCGCATCTTCGGGCCGCACGGCGCCGGCCGGATAGCCCAGATGGTGTCCGAGTTCGGCACCCAGTGCGCGCTCGATCAGTGCCTTCCTGAACGCGGCTGAAGCGGCGTGCACCGCCTCGGCCGTCATTGGACCCTTCACGAACTGGTCAATCAGTTCCTTCGGAATGGACGGCAACGCCGTCTGGGCCTCCGTGGCCGTCTTGGGTTTGCGTGGCATACATGCTCCTTAAGCTACATGTTATGCCTTCACACAAAATCTATGACAGGCCCGGCTTCGCCTGCCCTTGACCCAGTTATGGCGCTTCCGCGCGAATGCCGGGAAGGACTTTGACCGATGATTCGAGAGCCACAGTCAGTTTGTGATAAGCCTTGACAACTTTCTGCTCATAGAAGGCAAGCTCAAGCGCAGCCAAACGCACTCAGAAGCGTGCCTCCGCAACCGCTCTGCCTCCCAGGCTGCCTCCCGGTTGGCCTCTTCGGTGACCAACGGATCTGTGTCCGGCACCTTGCGCGCTTCCGGCACATTTCAGCGCCAAAACTTCGTCGTCGTCCGGGCAATGACGGTGGTCTGAATCACTTCCAGATAATCTCAATCAATGTGCAGCAAGGCGCGGGATGTCACATGCCTGGGCCTTGACGGTCCGCAGCATCGTGCTCCATCTGCGTGACCCTTGGGATCTTCGCCAGGCGGCTGGATGAATTTTTTTATTTCGATCTTGCCCTGAGCGCGCGTGTCGCATATGCGATTAAATAACCGGAGTGTCGTTCCGGTGGACCCGCATGCCAGATGCGAGTCCTAATGGGTCGGACCGAAGGCAGGCCAATCAACGGTGGGGGAAGTTAAAGGTGAACGACAGGACCCGGACGGACGCACGTTCGTGTGAGGGCTGCGGCGTGGCGGCTACGCTGGGGCAAAACAGTTGCATCGCCAGCGGCAACCTCTTCAGCTTTCGCGGTAGAAGCGAATCGCCTCGGCGCAATCGCTTCGATTGGATAGCGTTGCAGGAAAGACCGCGCCTCGTCGGTCGATTTGCACGACAGCCTGTCCGCGTGCTCTGTCGGCGGGACGATCACGACCGAGCGCTTCTCGTCCCCGGGCTTGTGGAAGCGCTTCATCAGCGGCGCGCTGATTAATTTACTTGCCCTTGTCACCGTCGTTACTGGGTGTAGCGCACAACCACGTGTCGGAGGCAATCATGACCAGCCGTTACGCGGTGGAGGCTCGACTCGCTAGACGATGCCGTGATGCTATTCCGCTACTCGGCGCTGACCTTCAATGGCCATCGCATTCACTACGACCACCCGTATGTCACACAGGGCGAAGGTTATCCGGGCCTCGTTGTGCACGGTCCGTTGATCGCGATGCTGCTCGTCGATCTCGTGCGCCGCGAACTGCCGCACGCCACACTGCAAAGCTTTGCGTTTCGCGCGCTTCGTCCCACGTTCGCGGACAGCCGTTCACGGTATGCGGCAAGCCTGCCGCCGACGGCAAAACCATCGACCTCTGGGCCAAGGACCACGAAGGCTATCTGATCATGCGCGCCACCGCCGCGCTCGCCTGAATTCCACGAGATTCCGACCATGTAAACGACGCAACACGATTCGTTCCAGGATATTCGCGAGGCCCTGCGTGATCTGTGTCAGCAGTTTCCGTCGAGTACTTTCGCAAGATCGACGAAGCGCGCGGCTACCCGGAAGCGTTCGTCAATGCGTTGACGAAGGCCGGCTGGTTTGCCGCGCTGATTCCGCAGGACTTCGGCGGCTCGGGCGCGTGCCACGGGCGGGTGCCGGCCATACAGGCCTCGGTGTCGGCGCCTTCTTCATCATGGAATCGGCGCCGTTTCACCAGGCGCGCATTCTGGCGTCCGCGCGCTGATGCGGCACAACCCTCACATCGGGCGTCGCCGCACCAGGCGCGAAAGGCTGAGCATCGCAGCAGCCATTGCGAAAATTGCCCCGGTAGTTAGCGCGACTGGGCCTGCATGACCCGGCGCAACCATCAGGATCAGCGCGGTCAGTACAGCGCCGAGAGTCTGGCCGAGCGTGCGTGACGTGCCGATCATGCCGCTGGCATTACCCGTGCGACCCGGCGGCGCGGCAGCGAGAATCGCCCGGTTGTTCGGCGTCTGAAACAATCCGAAACCGATCCCGCACACAGCCATGCGCCAGCCAATATCAAAAGGAGCCGGGTGTGCCGGCAACAGCGCGAGCAGCACCAGCCCCGCGGCCAGAATGGTAAGTCCGACACCGCCGAGCGCGCCCGCCTCGTAACGGTTCGACAGCGTGCCGGCGACGGGGGCCACAATAATGATGGCGAGCGGCCACGGCGTAATCAGCGCGCCAGTTTCCATTGCGCTGTGCCCGAGCGTGTCCTGCAGCATGAAGGGCAGTGACACGAATGCCAGCATCTGCGCGGTGAAAGAGCAAATTGAAGTGAGCACGGCCAGAAGAAACACGGGTCTGAGCAGCAGGTCTACGGGGAGCAGCGGTTGTGCGCGGCCCCGCTCGCGACGCACGAGCAGCCACGCGCAAAGTGCAGCCGCGGCAAACTGGATCGTGACGCCTGCGCTGATACCGTTGCCGTGACCCATACGATCCACACCGAGCACCAGCAGGCCGAACGCCGACGCATTCAACAGGGCGCTGCCATAGTCATAAGGCGTTTTTGTTAGTGGTGGCCGGGGTAGCGCCGAGAAGCTGACGAAGAGCGTGATCACCCCAAGCGGTACATTGATCGCGAACAACCACGGCCACGGCGCAACGGACAGAATCGCTGCTGCAACCGTGGGACCGGCGGCGGTAGAAATCGATACGATCGAGGCATTGATGCCTACGCCACGACCGAGGAGCCGCGACGGATAAATCGTCTTGATGAGGGCGGTATTAACGCTGCTGATCCCTGCCGCGCCAAAACCCTGCAAGACGCGCGCGAAGATGAGCGCATCGAGCGAGCGCGACATTGCGCACATCAGCGATGAACAAGTGAAAAGCGCAAGGCCGCCCATATAGATGCGCGCGTAGCCCACACGGTCACCCAGTGACGACAGCGGCAAGAGCGACATGATAATCGAGAGCTGATATGCGTTGACGATCCACACTGAATCGGACGGACTGGTGTGAATCGTCTTCGTAATGGTCGGCAGCGCCACATTTGCAATCACGCTGTCGAGCATGCCGAGTGCTGTCGCAAGCGAAACGGCAAGTATGCCGAAATAAAGCCGATTGCCGGTCAATCCGTCCTGCCATGTCACGGACTGTTGCATGGGGAGGCTCTAGGGAGTGGGTTCGTCGCTTAGCGCATCGTTCTGTGCATAGGTGTCGGCGCGCGCAAGGTTGTCGATGATCGTAAGCAGCGCCTCGCGCATGATCGCAACGTTCTTTTCCGGAATGCCGGCAAGCGCGATCTCGTTCACTTCTTCTGCGGCAGGTACCAGCAATGCACGCAACGATGTGCCCTTGGGTGTGAGAAACACTCTGACCTGCTTACGGTTGTCCGGCATTTTCTGGCGCGTAACGTAGCCCAGCTTCTCCATCGACTGTAGTGCCGAGAAAGTCGTTGGTTCCTTGACGCCAGCCCGTTCGCTCAATTGGCGCTGCGTAATGCCATCCGTCTGCCAGAGGATGCGCAGGAAAGTCCAGTGGCCATACATCACGCCATGTGCCTTCAGGCGGGTTTGTAGCGCAGTCGACAAGCCACGATAGGCATCCTTGATCAGATGCGCGATGCGCTCGTCCTTTGCCACGCGCGATGAGGCTTTCGGTGCCTCGATTCTGGCTGAGTTCATCAGGTGCGCTCCGTATATTAGGTACGCCATTTTTTTACGGTGCCTAAGTAAAGGCATTTGTTTCTAGTCAAACAAGACTGTGATTTTCTGTGCTGTACATGTGAGTTAACCCTAGAAGTCATTTGTTTCAAGAAGGGATAGCATTGCTAAATTATAACTTAGGTGACTAAGTATATCAAGGTGGTGCGGTAAGCGGCGAGACTACACCCGTCTTGACGGGAAGGCTGCGAGACGAATTTCAACGGAGGAGGCCTTATGAAGAAGTGGATTGTCCTGGGCGCCGGGCTAGGCATTGCCGGTACAGCATTCGCGCAAAGCAGCGTGACACTGTATGGCTTGCTCGACGTAGGCGTGAACTTTACGAGCAACGCGGGCGGAAAACAGCTTGTCAACATGACTTCTGGCATGTTGAACGGCAGTCGCTTCGGCCTGCAGGGCCGGGAAGACCTGGGCGGCGGACTGGCTGCAGTATTTCGGCTTGAGAACGGCTTCGACATAACGAACGGAAAGCTCGGGCAGGGTGGTTTGATGTTCGGTCGTCAGGCCTACGTCGGGCTGGCGGACAAGCAGTACGGCAACGTGACGCTGGGTCGCCAGTACGATTCGATTGTCGATTTCGTCAACCCGTTCGCCGTTGCCAATACGTGGGGCGGACCGCCGCTTGCGCACCCAGGCGACGTCGACCAGATGGCGCACACCAATCGTACCAACAGTTCGATCAAGTACATGAGTCCGGATTTCCACGGCCTTCGTGCCGGCGGTCTGTATGGGATCGGCGGGGTGCCGGGTGATTTCTCGCGTAACCAGATTTATTCACTCGGCGCAGGCTACGAGCACGGTCCTTTTACTGCCGGCGTCGGCTATCTGAACGTGCGTCAGCCAAATGTCTCGTTCTGGGGTGATACGGGCGCTCCCGCGGCTGCATCGAACGGCGTGCCGGGCGCAAATTTCGCGGGATCGCCCGTGACGACGGGATTTGCATCCGCGAATTCATTGCAGGCGATTGCGGTCGGCGCGGCGTACCAGATCGGATCGGTGCAGCTCGGCGCGAACTATTCGAATACACAGTTCCGGGATCTCGGTAATAAGTCGGCCGGACCAGTTCCCGCAGGCGGCATCAGCGGAACGGCAACCTTCGACACGGGCGAAGTCAACGTCACGTGGCAGGCAACGCCTGCCGTTCTTCTCGGCGCGGTGTACCAGTACACGAAGACATCGGGAGTGAGCGGTCATACGGGTGCATCGTACAATCAGGCCGCACTTGGCGCACAGTACGCACTTTCGAAGACGACGCTACTCTACCTGCTCGGTATCTACCAGAAGGCGAGCGGTACGGATTCGACCGGGCACGATGCCGTCGCGTCGATCTACAACATCACGCCGTCTGCAACGAATCATCAGGCGTACGTGCGCCTCGGAATCGAGAAACGTTTCTGATGCAATGAAGCGACTCCCGGCGAACAAGCCGCGATGGCAGCTTCGCCCCTGGCCGACGGCCCGCCGAGAAGCGGGCCGCGTTCAACGCAATCCTGTTCGTACCCGAAACGGGCATCCGCTGGAACCGGCGGGCCCGCTTTGCCCCGCTGTTCGCTACAGCTGAAACACGCTGACTGCACGTTCCAGATACGCGGCCTGATCCTGCATCGATTGCGCGGCGGCCGATGCCTGCTCGACCAGCGCCGCGTTTTGCTGCGTGACCTGGTCCATCTGGTTCATGGCGAGCCCCACATGCTCGATCCCACGGCTCTGCTCGCGTGAGGCCGCCGCAATCTCGCTCATGATGTCGGTCACGCGCGCCGCAGCCTTCGTCACCTCGGTCATCGTGCGGGCCGCCTCGCCGGCGAGCGCCGAGCCGTTCTGAACGCTTTGGACCGACGAGCCGATCAGCTCGCTGATTTCTTTTGCGGCGGCCGAAGCCCGCTGCGCGAGGCTGCGCACCTCGCCGGCCACCACCGCGAAACCGCGCCCCTGTTCACCCGCGCGCGCGGCTTCCACTGCGGCGTTCAGCGCGAGGATATTGGTCTGGAATGCGATGCCCTCGATCATGCCCGTGATGTCGGCGACCTTCCTGGAGCTGTCGTTGATCTCGTCCATCGTCTGCACGACCTGCTCGACGACCGCACGTCCCTTCTGCGATACGTCCGACGCGTTATCGGCCAGCGTGCTCGCCTGTTGCGCGTTGTCGGCGTTCTGCTTCACGACCGAAGTCAGTTGGTCCATTGCAGATACCGTTTCGGCCACTGACGAAGCCTGCTCTTCGGTGCGCGCCGAAAGATCGAGGTTGCCAGCGGCGATCTGCCGTGAACCCATCGCGATGCTTTCACCCGACGAGCGGACCTTGCCGATCAACTGCACGAGACTCTGCTGCATCTGTGCCATCGATGCGAGCACGCTACCGGCGGGTGCGTTCGCAGCGTCGACGCTTTGCAGGTCGCCGTGCGCGATTTTTTGCGCGATCGTGCCGAGCAATGCCGGTTCCGTGCCGAGCGCGCGCGTGAGGCCGCGCGTGAGCAGAGCTCCGACCACCACCGCGACCAGTGCAGCGGAAATGCAAACGCCGACTAGCAGCGACCGTTGGCGCGCAAGATTGCCGGCGCTTTCGGATAGCAGGGCGGTGGAGCGCGTCTGCGCGGCGCCAGCGTAGTCGCCCGTCGTCTTGATCAGATTATCGAGCATGGGGCGGCCGCTCTGATTGATGAGCGCGATGGCGTCGTCGCGGCGGTTCTGGCGCATTGCATTGACGATATTCGTCGCGACGCTCTCGTACGCCTGCTCCGCCAGGGCGATTTTGGCGACGAGCGAGCGCGAATAGGGCGTTGCGTCGGTGGGAGGGGATACCATCGTCTGGAGTTGGTGCAGCGCGCCGCGCAGCGTCCGGTCCGCGGTATCGAGGTGGGACTGGGCGGCCGCAACGCGTTCCGGGGTGGTTGCCGAGGCGAGCTCGGCGAGGTCGGCCACGCGTTGCGCCGCCGAAATGCGGATTTTCTCGGCGACCCACGATCGGGCGTCGACGCCGTCCACGTAGAGCTTGAAGTCATCGTTGGCCGCGCTCAGGGAGTGCAAGGCCAGCGCCGAGACGAGCAGCACGAGTGCAACAAGAAATCCGAATGTCGCCGATAATTTGGCGCGCACGGTCAATTGCCTGCGGAGTGACATCAGGTGTCTCCGAATATGATTTTGGATTCTTCCTCCCGATGTGCTGGGGAAAGATCTCTGCTGAGTAACTTCAGAAAAGTCCATAAAAAAACGCCGGAAATTTTCCGGCGTTTCACCTTGCAGTGACGGCTGCGTGCAGCGGATCAAACGCCGAAACGCTCGAGGCTGGCCGGGTGGAACAGTTCCTTCGCGTCGAGCAGCCGACTGGATAATCCTTCCTCGTGGTGACGCTTCAGAAAGCAGTTCATCGCGTGTTCGTTTGCGGCGAAACCGTACGACCAGAAATCTTCACCCATCAGCTTGCGGGCAGCGCGCAACTGGTCTTCGATGAACGGCAGCGTGACTTTCGTAGCCGACGTGTCGGTCAGGCGCGCGAGCGCAACCGCTTTCGACTTCTCGAATGCCTTGGTCACCGACATCGGTAGCCACGGGTGCTGTTCAACGAGCGTGCGGCGGATGCCGAGCGTGTGCATGATCGGAAACAGCTTCGTGCGCCGATACCAGTCGGCGGCGACTACCTGCGGGTTGTCGAACAGGTACTTCACGTTCGGGGAGCCCCGATCGAAACACGATGGCGCACGCGGGCCGATCAACGCATCGATTTCGCCGGCCTCGAGCATGCCGGAAATTGTTTTGCCTTCGGGTGCGTTCTCCAGCTTCACATCTGCGGGCAGGTTCAGTGTGATCTTCTCGACACGCGTCGGGTCCTCGTATCCACCGCGCACCCATGTCACGTCAGACGGCTTGACGCCGTAGTCCTCTTCGAGAAGGAGGCGCACCCAGACATTCGCGGTCAGTTGATACTCGGGAACCCCGATGCGTTTCCCCTTCAGGTCTTCCGGCTTGTTGATGCCGGCGTTCGCGTTGACGTACACCGACGTGTGACGGAACGCGCGCGACGGGAAGACGGGCACGGCGACATACGGCGACGTACCGGCTGCAGTCTTGACCGAATAGCTGCTGAGCGACAGTTCGCAGATGTCGTAATCGGCGTGGCGGAACGCACGGAAGAAGATTTCTTCGGGCTCCTGCAACATGAACGTCGGATCGACGCCCTCAATCTGCACTTCTCCGTCAACGAGGGGGCGCACGCGGTCGTAAGGTCCGATCGCAATCGAAAGTTTCAACTTGCTCACACTTTCTCCTTCAGGAATTAAAGATCGATGACCAGTTCGTCCGACTTCGCGCGCGAAACGCAAATCATGATCGCACTGTCGTGTTCGTCGTCATCCAGCACAAAGTCGCGGTGGTCGGCTTCGCCGTTACACAGTGTCGTCCGGCAGGCTCCACAAGTTCCGGCTTCGCAGGAGCTGGGGGTTTCAACGCCAGACGCACGCAACGCTTCCAGGATGCTTTGGTCCGGCGCCACATTCACGCGGAGGCCACTGCGTCGGAGCGTGACGGTAAAGCCGCCGGATGCATCGCCAGTCGACTTGCTCGTGCCGAAATCTTCGAAGTGCACCGCTGACGATGGCCAGCCCGACGCACCGTCGCGTACGGCCTGCATGAGCGGGCGGGGGCCGCAGCAATAGAGATGCGTGCTGCCTTCCCGGGTTGCGAGCAGCTTCGCGAAATCGAGCGACTGTTCAGGGTTGCCATGGTCGTGGTGGATCTGCACGCGACTCGACGGCAGGGATGAAAGCTCGGCGAGAAAGGCGGTCGTCTCCGGCGAGCGTGTGCAGTACACGAGGCGGTAGCGTTCACCTTGTGCATCCAGTTCTGCCATCATTGCACGCATGGGCGTGATGCCAATACCGCCCGCGATCAGCAGGTAGTCGGACGCCTCGTCGACGAGAGCGAAATAATTCTCCGGGACCGATACCTTCATGGACATGCCGACTTTCACGTCATTGATCATGCTGAGAGAGCCGCCCCGGCTGTTCGGATCGAGTTTGACCGCGACAACGTAGCGGCCGAGCTCGGACGGCGCATTGCACAGCGAGTAGCGGCGACCGATACCCGACGGCGTTTCGATCAGGACATGCGCGCCGGCAGTGAACCTCGGCAGCGGTTCACCGTTCGGCGAGCGGAATTCGAATTGGTAAATGCCGTCAGCAAGCGCGGTCTTGCCGGTAACATTGAGCAGCATTGAGTCATTCATGTTTCTTTAAACCGGTCTTGCCGGTGTCTTCCTGGATTAAAAGGAATTGGGCGCGCACTGATGTGTCAGCGAAATTTCGCGGCCGTCGCGCGACGATTGCAGTGCGGCCAGGCAGATCTCGAGGTTCGCCAGTCCCCATTGACCATCGTGCAGCGCGAGCCGGCGCCCGGTGATCGCGTCGTAGAACTCTGCGATCACGCGCTCGCGTGGTGACGTGTCCGTGCGCAGCTTGAGCGAGGACATGCCCTCATCCGTATAGACGAGTAGTCCATCCGGCGACTGACGAATTTCTCCGCGCTCGCAGCTGATGAGCGTGAGGCCGAAATGCGGTTGATGGGGCGCGCGGCCGGGAATGGCGTGCTTTGCGCGTACTTGTTTGGCGCGCAATTCATCCTCGGGCGGCGCGGCCGTGCGTGAGCGTGCAGCCGCATGCGCAGGTGCGTCGAACCCCCATTCGCCAACGCCGCCAACCAGTTCGGTACTGGAAAAGCGGCCATAGCCGTTGTAGACCGCCGTTGCTGCTGCGCCGTTGGCAAATTCGATGAATACGATATGTGCGCCGGTCGCGCTGCGCTGCGGGTCGAAATCGAACGTCTTGGCGCGCACGGTGCGCGCCTCGCCGCCGCACAGCAGCCGGATGATGTCGAACTGGTGCGCGCCTTGACGAATCGTTACACCGCCGCCTTCGCTGTCATCCAGTTCGTTGCGGAGCCGCGGACGATAAATCCAGTCGCTGTAACACCAGGTGTTCACCATCCGCACCTGGCCCAGGTCGCCGCCTGCGATCAGGCCATGTATTGCATGAATCGGCTCGTCGTAGCTGTGCGAATGGCCGACAAGCAGCACAACGCCTGCCGCAGCAGCAGCCTCAACCATCGATTGCGCATCGGCCAGACTGACCGCCATCGGTTTCTCGACCAGCACATGCTTGCTGGCACGGCACGCAAGTTCTACGTGCTCGCGGTGAAACTGCGTGGGCGAGCCGACATACACGCAGTCAAGACCGGGATGCAGCAGCATCTCTTCGATCCGGGCGTAGGTAGCGATGCCGAATTCGGCAGCGGCTTCCGCGCGGATTTGCTCGATAGGGTCAACGATAGCGGCGAGTTCGAATTCAGGGTGATGAGAGAGGGCAGGCAGGAAGGCGCGCGCTGCCGTACCGAATCCGACCATGCCAAGGTGCACACGCCCTGCAGGGTTCGAGGTTGTGTTCATGGATTCTCCGTGCAATTGACGTAAACTTAGCTAACTAAGTTTTAGTTGTCAATTGGGCGCTATCGCTCACTTCGTCAATCTGTTCCGCGCTGGCGAGTTTCTAGCGATATTGGGGGCGTTCCGGAGCTATTGAGGCAGCGAACCTGGTAGGTGTTTACCTGCATTGTGACTTAGCCACCTAAGCTTATTATTCACAGAAACTTAGCCATCGAATCATTCCACCGCAACACATTGAGGGAAACCGGTATGTTGACCGCAGAGCAGAATAACGAACTGACGCGCGTGGGGCGCGGCACGCCGATGGGCGACCTGATGCGCCGTTATTGGCAGCCGTTTGCCGCGCTGTCGGAAATGGATGGGAAGTGGACAAAGAGCGTGCGCTTGCTGGGTGAAGACCTTGTGCTGTTCCGCGATCGTCAGGGAAAACTCGGCTTGATCGCAGCACAGTGCCCGCACCGTCGCGCTTCGTTCCTGCACGGTATTCCGACCGAGAACGGCATTCGCTGCCCGTATCACGGCTGGGAATTCAACGGCGCAGGCGAGTGCCTGAACCAACCCAATGAGAAGGACAATCCGGAATTTCGAAAGTCAGTTGCCACGGATTCCTATCCGGTCGAGGAATTGGGCGGTCTACTGTTCGCGTACATGGGGCCGCTCGAACTGAAACCGCTGCTGCCGAAGTTCGACGGCTTCGTTGCGAAGGGTGCAATCCGCATGATGGGCCGTGTGGTGCTGCCGATCAATTGGCTGCAGATCATGGAGAATTCACTCGATCCGATTCACACCGAGTGGCTGCACGGTCACCACTACGAATTCCTGAAGGAACAGGAAGGCATCAAGGTGGCGATCAGTACGCACCACGAGAAGATCGACTTCAGAGAATTCGAGTACGGCATGACCAAGCACCGTCTGCTGCAAGGTCACTCGGAACAGTCGGACGACTGGCAGGTGGGTCACCCCATCGTGTTCCCGAACATGCTCGCAGTCGGCAACGGCAACGAGGCCACGCGCTACTATTCGTTCCAGATTCGCGTGCCTGTCGACGACGAGCATACGCTGCACCTCTGGTACAACGCGTATCTTCCGCCAAAGGGCACTGAAGTGCCCGCGCATCTGTACGACAAGGTCTATACGTACAACGTGCCGTACAAGGATGCGGACGGCGAATTCATCGTGGACAATGTTGACGGTCAGGACATGATGGCCTGGATCACGCAGGGCACGATTGCTGATCGCACGGCCGAGAACCTCGGTTCGACCGATATCGGCATTGCAATGTACCGGAAGATGCTGCGTCGTGAAATCCGCAACGTGGCAGACGGGAAGGACCCCAAGGGCATCGTGCGTGATGCAACGAAGAACGAGTGCATCGTGCTGCCGAACGAGAAGGACAAGCACCACAACAGTGACGGCTTCTCCAGTTTTATGCTGCGTACGCACGCAAAGTATTCGCCTATCGCGCAAGATGTCGTGAAGGTGTTCGAAGGGCGTAATGCGCGAGGCAACACAAAGGCAGAGGCGCCGAGCTTCCAGTATTAAGAGCGATGAGTGCCCGGTCGTTTCTGACTACGGCTGGGCACTGCTACAGAAATCATGTGCATAAGACACTGGATGGAGACAAGCGATGAAAGGGCAATCAACGCAGAGTCGTAACCGCTGGCACTGGGTAGTTTCGGCTGTGATTGCGGTATCGACCGCATGGCTCGGTTCCGTGCGCGCCGAAAGTGTGCAGGACTTCTACAGTAGCCGTGCGGTGAATATGGACATCGGCTATTCGGTCGGTGGTGGCTATGACATGTACGCACGGCTGCTCGCCAAACACCTCGGCGATCACCTGCCCGGCAAGCCGACGATCACGCCGCAAAACATGCCGGGCGCGGGCAGCCTGAAGGCGGCCAACTATCTTTACAGCATTGCGCCGAAGGATGGCGCAACGATTGGTACGTTCGGCCGCACGATGCCGGAAGAGCCGCTGCTTGGTGAAGCGGATTACGACGCGCGCAAGCTGGTCTGGCTCGGCAGCATGGATAGCGACGTGTCATTGTGCGTCACATGGAATACGTCGCCGATCAAAACGTTCCAGGATCTGGTCACGAAGCCCTCGCGCTTCGGCGGTCAGGGCGCAGGCTCCGATCCTGACGTGATGGCCAATGCCATCAAGAATCTCTTTCACGCAAAACTGCAACTCGTGACGGGCTATCCCGGCAGCAACGAGACTGCCCTTGCGATGCAGCGTGGCGAAATCGACGGCGAATGTGGAACGTCATGGAGCACGTTGCGCATGCGTCACCCGGATTGGTTGCGTGACCACAAGGTCAATCTGATTGTCCAGATGGCACTCGAGAAGCACCCCGACCTGCCGAACGTGCCGCTGTTGTCCGATCTTGCGTCCAACGCCGAGACGAAGCAGGTGCTGAAGGTTATCGCAGCAAGCCAGTCGCTCGCACGTCCGTTCGTCGCGCCTCCCGGCATTCCGGCCGATCGCGCTGACGCATTGCGCAAGGCATTCGCAGATACGTTGAAAGACCCGGCATTCCTCGCCGATGCGAAGAGCCTGGGCGTCGAGGTCCGTTACGTTTCGCCGGAACAGATCGGCACGGTGCTGGAAGACCTTTACAAGGTAACGCCGGATCAGATTGCGAAGGCCAAAGCCGCAGTTGGCGGTCGGATGTAGCCGGACAGGTGCGTAAACGGGGCGATACAGCCCCGTTGTTCAATTGAGTAGTCCATCAACTCGTCAGTTCATCAATTGCACAAGGGATTTTTATGACGCTGGAAGAAGCGCAACAGAAGCTGATCGACGCCGGCCTTATCCTTGAAACAAACGGCCAGGCGGATTTCACGCGCGGTCACGTGTCGGTGCGCGTGCCGGGCGACTCGTCGAAGTTCATCATGAAGCCGCATAGCTACGGTTTCGATGAAATCACACCCGAGAATATCGTAGTGTGCAACCTCGATGGCGAAAAAATCGGCGGTGCAGGGCGGCGCCACAGCGAGGTGTTCATTCACTCGGAAATCTACAAGGCGCGTCCTGACGTGATGAGCGTAATTCACACGCACCCGATTCACGCCGTTGCACTGTCGGCGACCGGCAAGCCATTGAAGATGGTCAGCCAGCCCGCCTGCACTTTCGCAGATGGCGTGCCCTACTACACCGACACGGTGAACCTGATCCGAACCGAGGATATGGGGCGCGGCGTGGCAAAGGCGCTCGGTAATTCGAAAGCGGTGCTGATGCGCAACCACGGCGTAGCGATCGCCGGTCATACGATCGAGGAAGCGGTAATTCTCGCGCTGGCGCTCGATGAGGCCTGCCATATCCAACTGCTGATGGAAGCGGCAGGCGGCGAGGGCGACGTGTTCCCGGACGACGACGTGCGCCGTCTGCACGATCAGGTGACGCGACCGGAGCAGTTCACCATCAATTTCGACTACCTGCGGCGCAAGGTGAATCGCGCTCGGGTCTGACCGCGGACTGCAACACGAGGACTGGCGGCGCTGCAAATCGCTATTTCTGGCGAATGCAGCGCCGTTCGGCCATGAGTAATGCGATAACAACGGAGACAACTACATGTCCGGTCGTCAGTATCTGACGCGTTCACTGCACGTATGTATTCAACAGGAGCGGCTAGCATGCTAAATGCGGCCCTTCATGCGTTCGTCATCGTGATGGCCCCGATGCGACTGCTCACGATGCTGGGCGGTGTGATACTGGGCCTCGCACTCGGTGTCGTGCCGGGCCTCGGCGGTATCGTCGGGCTAGCGTTGCTGATCCCGTTCACCTACCATATCGACGGCTACACCGCATTTGCGCTGCTGCTCGGTATGGCGGCAGTGACTACGGTGTCAGACCTGATTCCCGCTGTTCTATTCGGCGTGCCCGGCACGGTGGGAGCCGCGGCGACCGTGATCGATGGTCATCAGATGGCACGCAAGGGCCAGGCGGCACGTGCGTTCGGTGCGGGATATATGTCCTCGCTATCCGGAGGCATTTTTGGTGCGCTGCTGCTCGCGCTGCTGTTGCCCTTTTTGCGCAAGCTTGTGATGTACGTAGGCTCTGCCGAATTACTGGCCTTCTGCATTTTTGGCCTTTCCATGATTGCGGTGCTGAGCGGTAAGGCGCCGCTCAAGGGACTGGCTGTCGCGTCGTTCGGGCTGATGCTGTCGCTCGTCGGTTCCGATCCGCAGACTGGTACGCTTCGCTGGACCTTCGGGTCGTTTTATCTGTGGGACCATCTGCCGCTCGTTCCTGTCGCGCTCGGCATCTTCGCGATTCCCGAACTGGCGGATATGGCAATTGAGCGCACGAGTATCGCGCGCGGTTCGGATACGGCAGCCGTCAGCGGTAGTCAGTGGGATGGCATTCGTGACGCTATTCGCCACTGGTGGCTTGTTCTGCGCTGCAGCGGGTTAGGTGCTGTACTGGGTGCCGTGCCTGGTGTCGGTTCAGCGGTGATCGACTGGATGGCTTACGCACATGCACTGCGCACGGAGAAGAATCCCGAAACGTTCGGACACGGCGATATCCGCGGCGTGATTGCTGCGGAAAGCTCGAACAACGCCAAGGAAGGCGGTCACCTGATTCCGACGATTGCATTCGGCATGCCGGCCGGCGCATCAATGGCGCTGTTGCTGAGCGCATTCATGATGCACGGTTTCACACCCGGCCCCGAAATGCTGACGAGGCACCTCAGCGTCACTTACGCGATTATCTGGACGCTGGCAATTGCCCACATGATGGGTGCAATCATCTGTCTGTCGGGGAGCCGGCTGTTCGCGAAGCTCGCGACCGTACGTGTAGGTGTACTGTTGCCGGTGATCCTCGCAGTTCTCTTTCTTGGTGCGTTCAATGCAAGCATGAGTTGGGGGGATATCTGCTCACTCGTGCTCGCCGGTGTACTCGGCTGGATCATGAAGCATCTGGACTGGCCGCGTCCGCCGCTGATTTTGGGTCTGGTGCTGGGAAGCATGTGCGAGCGCTACTATTTCATTTCGACGGAGGTCTACGGCACGGGCTTCTTTACGCGTCCGGTCGTGCTGGTCGTGTTGCTAGCCGCGTTGTGGGTCGTTATCGGCCCGGCCGTGCGCCGCGGGTATCGACGCCTGAAGAACAGGAGCGCGGCAGACGTGGTGCAGCGCACGAAAGTCACGTGGTCCGTGCGCCGTTTCGATCATCAGACGCTGTTTGCATTCGTGATGATGCTGATTCCGGTCGCTGCAATCTGGTCCGCATGGGATTGGAATTTCGGTGCGAGGCTGATGCCGATGACGGCGGCATCAGCAGCGTTGCTGTTCTGCGTGTTGATCTTCCTGCGACAGCTTGTGACGATCGAGGGCGGCGCAGTAACTGATGAAGCGTCGAACGCTCACGAGCATGAACTACCGCAACGCGCAGAGTTGGTACCGGCACACCTGGTACGTAGCAGAGGCCTGCGCTTCTTCCTCTGGATTACCGGTGTAGTGGCGCTGGGATATGGGATCGGCCTGATACCTGCGCTGTTCGTTCTCATGTTGCTGCTCGCGCGTTTCGAGTTTGCCGAGCGCTGGCGGACCTCTATACTATTGTCGGCGTTGATGACTGTTGCCCTGTGGGTCATCTTCGATCGCATTTTCGCGATCACCTGGTCCCCGTCCATACTCGGCAACGTGGTGCCCTCGCTGCGGCATGCGTCCGGTGGTTTACTCTAAGGCAGTGGGAATACGCAATGAGTGCGATGGAACGAGCAAAAGATATTGAAGCCCCGGTCGGGGCTAGTGATAACAGCATGGTCTGGTCCGACGCACGGCTGCTGGGCTTCACGCCGATGGATGACGTGCACAAGGAGTTCTACGACGTGGCGCTCGGACTTGTGACCTGCTCGGATGCAACCGCGTTAGCTGCAATCGAGGCATTCGAGAAACACGCGGTCAGCCATTTCGATCAGGAAGACGAATGGATGCGCAAAACGAACTTTCCGCCGCGAGACTGTCACATCGAAGAACATGCGGCAGTGCTGAAATCGGTCGGTGAGGTGAAGGCCGCGGTCGCAGAAGGACGGGCCGGCGCGGAATTGCCACGAGATCTCGGCCAGCACCTTTTCGAGTGGTTTCCCGGTCACGCGGACTATCTGGACTCGGCGCTAGCGGCATGGATGACGAAGCAGGCGATGGGCGGCAAGCCTGTCGTGTTCAGACGATCGAGATGACTGCGCGTGAAAGCCTGGCTGCAGAAACTGGCCGGGAGCGCTGTAAACGATCGGCATAGGGGCGGCCAGCGGGTTGCGCTCCTGCCACACCGTCCGGCATGCGAGTTAGCACCGGGCCAGGTGACGACATCCTCGCCAGCATCATGGCCTTTTGTCTGCGGATTTCTAAATTAGGACATTAGCTCGCCGCGACAAGCGGGCAATATGTGCTGGACATCTGCGAGCTTCGTAATCGTCGCGCCAACATGGGCGAATTGCTCTGCATTTACGGTTGAAGAACACGGCTTGACGTTTGCTCGACGTACGCAAAGACCAAGTGACGCGCTATGTCAGCGCGATTCCATCGGACAAACGGGCGGTCCTCGACTCCATGTGTGCTTCGATAACGAATGCGCGATAACGCCCGACGATGTGATGTTTCATTGATAGACTTCACCGTTTTTCGAGCAATGGTCTGTGCCGCCTGGAACCGCATAGCGCCAATTGGTTCAGGAATGCCCAAATCGATCGGATGGATGCAGCCCACAGCGAATGCATGGTCGTACCGGTCGCTGAGCCACGCGCGCAGTTCGATCACATCCTGCGGCCGTGCATTCAAAGCATCGTCGCGCGCCAGCGTTTCCCTTGGCTCGCTGAACGATCAGGCAGCCCACCGGCCTATCCCCATCTCCGGACGCCGCTGGCCCGGTGGAAACACGTGCCATGTGCCGTCGGCATGGCGAAAGAAGAAGAGTGAAAACGTTCCGGTCGGCCGATCGATTTGAATGCGCACGCGGCATGTTCCACCCGAGCGGGAGCGGTCCAGCAGATACACGCGTGCCCCGCGGCGCCGCGTCGGGCCAACGAGTTTTTCCACCTGAGAACGCAGCGATGTGTTGCCCGCCATGATTTTCCCTTCGATGTATGTACGATGAACCGATGCTATGGAGATCGGCGCGTGCGTCCGATCGGCGCGGCGGAATGTCGTCTCGGGAAGCGCTGGTTTCAACCGTCAGGACTTCCTGAATCAGAACCAGCATGCGGAGCGGCATTAAATTTTTTTGCGCGTCGGCGGGGGCTTTTCCAGTTTGGGCGCACTGGACGTGATCAAGCCACGCGTTCGTACCGGCCCGCGATGCTCAAAGATCGAGAACCAGTTCCGCCGATTTCGCCCGCGACACGCAAACCATGATCTGCGTTTCTTTCTCGTCGTCGCGCAGCACGAGATCCCGATGATCCGCCTCCCCTGAGCACAACGCGGTCTTGCACGAGCCGCAGGTGCCGCTTTCGCATGAACTCGGTACGCGCACGTTCGCATCGCGCAGCACCTCGAGGATCGAGCGATTGGCGGGAATGTCGAACGACGTGCCGCTGCGCGAAAGCCGCACAGTGAACGGCGTATTTTCGCGCGCATTCGCATTGCTTGCGCCGAAGCTCTCGAAGTGCACCGTGCCCGACGGCCAGTGGCCGGTCATGTCCCGCACGGTGTCCATCAACGCCTGCGGGCCGCAGCAGTAGACGTGTTGCGCTGACTTCGACCTCTCGAATACGGGCCAGAAGTCGAATGCTTTCGACGGGTCGCCGTGATCGTGATGAATCTTCACGTCCGAACGCCATTCGTCGCTGGTCAGTTCATCGAAGAACGCCGTGCCTTCCGGATCGCGGGCGAGGTAGTACAGCTTGAACGAGCGCAGGCCTTCCGCCCGCAATTGCCGCGCCATCGACAGCATAGGCGTGATACCGATGCCGCCCGCGACGAGAACGAATGACTTGGCGCGCTCATCGAGGGGAAACTCGTTGCGGGGCAAAGAGACGTCTAGGGCGTCGCCCTTGGCCGTCTCGTCGATGAAGCTCATCGAGCCGCCGCGTCCGTTACTGTCACGCTTGACCGCGATGACGTAGCGATCGCGCTCCTGCGAGTCATTGCACAGCGAATAACTGCGTCGCGAACCGTTGGGCACCACGACGGTCAGGTTCGCGCCCGCCTCGAACGGCGGCAACGGCGCGCCTTGCGGGCCGGTCAGTTCAAAACGCCAGATGTCACGAGCGATCTTCTCCTTGCCGGCAATCTTCAGACGAAGAAAGCCGTCTTCCAGTGGGGGCGTCATGTCTGTCTCCTTCTGACCAGTCCGGTCTTGCGTTGCATCAACATGGACCGCATAATATTACTAGACCTCTAATCATGCAAGTTAAAAAGAAGCGCTTTTTCGCGATCTTGCTCTCGGTATAAACCCGTGCTTGCCAGCGACATAAAGCCGCCGTAATCTGAATGCTAGACCTCTAATTAAACGGTGAGAGGAACGCTGTTCCTGCCGATATCCAGAGTGAAATTGGGAGACATTCAGTCATGGCACATTCAACGTTGCACTCCGGGGACCTATCCCTGGCTGCCGTAACCGACTCGGCAGCGGAGGAGGCGACATACCGCAAGATTACGTTAAGGCTCATGAGCTTTCTTTTCCTGTGCTGGGTCCTCAACTACCTCGATCGCGTCAACGTCAGCTTTGCGCAGCTGCAACTGAAGCACGATCTCGGGCTGAGCGACGCGGCGTACGGGCTCGGCGTGAGTCTGTTCTTTATCGGCTATATCCTGCTCGAAGTGCCGAGCACGCTGTTGCTGCGGCGCATCGGCGCCCGCAAGACCGTCACGCGGATCATGCTGCTGTGGGGCGGCATCTCCACTGCCATGGCCTTCATGACCGCTCCATGGCAGTTCTATCTCGCCCGGACGCTCCTCGGCGCCGCCGAAGCGGGCTTTTGGCCCGGCATCATCCTCTATCTCTCGTACTGGTACCCGTCGAAGCGCCGCGCTCGTATCACGTCGCGGTTCCTGCTGGCGATCGCGGTTGCGGGGATTGTCGGCGGTCCGCTTTCCGGGTTCATCCTGCAAAACTTCATGGACGTCTGGGGCTTTCGCAACTGGCAGTGGCTGTTCTTCCTTGAAGGCGTGCCCGCCGTGATTGCCGGTATCGTTGCTTACTTCTACCTGATCGACCGGCCGCAGGATGCGAGGTGGCTGACCGAGGATCAAAAACGGATTGTCATTGGCGCGCTCGATGAGGAAGGTCGCAGCAAGCCGCATAACTCGCCGAGCACGCTCCTCGCGGCGCTGCGCGACCCGCGCGTGTACGTGATTGCTGCGGGCTGGGCCACGGTGCCCATCTGCGGCACCATCCTCAACTACTGGACGCCCACGATCATCAAACAGGCGGGCGTTTCCAACCTGTTGCAGATCGGCTTCCTGTCGGCGCTGCCTTATATCGTCGGCGCGGTTGCCATGCTGCTGATCGCACGCAGCTCCGACCTGCGGCTCGAGCGCCGCTGGCACTTCGTGCTGTCGACGACAGCCGGCGCCACGGGCGCGGTGCTCCTGACGGTTCTGACGCACAACTCGGTTGCTGCCATCGCGTGCCTGAGCCTCGTTTCGGTGAGCTATTTCGCGGCCGCAGCCATTATCTGGACCATTCCGCCGAACTACCTGAAGGGCGCGGCGGCCGCCGGCGGGATTGGCGTGATCAGCAGTCTCGGTCAGGTGGGCGCTTTCTTCGCACCAATCGTCCTCGGCTGGGTGAAGAGCGCGACCGGCAGCTTCTCGGCCGGCATCCTGCTGGTCGCGGCGCTCGTTTTCATCGGCGGCATAGCCGTCTTCTTCGGCGTGCCACGCGAGCGACAGGCGCAGCAATCCGGCGCGTGACGATGCACGCGACAACCAGCATTTCGACAGTCATACAGGAGCAGGAATGAGCAAGCTTCAACTTTCCATCGCGGTGGGCAACTACGACCGGATGCGGCCGATGATCGACGGCGACGTCCAGATCGACGGTGTCGATCCCGTGTTCCTGCTGCAGGACCCGGAGGAAATCTTCTTTCGTGCGTTCCGGCACGCGGATTACGACATTTGCGAGCTTTCGCTCAGCAGCTATTCGGTCAAGACGGCCGCGGGGACGTCGCCCTATATCGCGGTGCCGGTCTTTCCGTCGCGCGCGTTCCGACACAGCTCGATCTACGTGCGTTCCGACCGTGGGATCGACCGGCCCGAGGATCTGAAGGGCAAACGCATCGGCGTGCCGGAATACCAGCTCACCGCCAACGTATGGGTGCGACTCTTTCTCGAAGAGGAATATGGCGTGAAGGCGTCGGATATCCGCTGGGTGCGGGGCGGCTACGAGGATCCGACGCGCGTGGAGAAAATTGCGCTCAAGCTGCCTGAAGGCGTTGTGCTGGAAAGCGCGCCCGAAGGGCAGACGATCTCGAATCTGCTGGCCGACGGTGAGATTGACGGCGTGATCGGACCGCGCGCGCCGTCATGCTTCGACCGTGGGCATCCAAAGGTCAAGTACCTTTTCGATGATCCGCAGAAAAGCGCCGCCGAATGGTATGAGCGCAGGAAACTCTTCCCGATCATGCACACGCTGGGCATTCGCAAGACGCTCGCGGATCAGCACCCGTGGCTGCCCGGCGCGATCGCGAAGGCTTTCGAGCAATCGAAGGAAGTGGCGCTGGCCCGTTTGAGCGACACCTCGGCGACCAAGGTGACGCTGCCGTTCATCGAGGACCAGTTGCGCAATGCTCGGCGGCTGATGGGGCACGACTTCTGGTCGTACGGATTCGCGAACAACGAACACGTGATCGACCGCTTCCTCGCGCAGCACCACGCCGAAGGATTGTCGAGCCGTCGTCTGCAGCCTGCTGAATTGTTCCATCCGGCCAGCCTGGAGCGATTCAAGATCTGACCGCTCGCGGCGGTTGTTCGTACCGTCGCACATCCGGCAGGCGCTGGGCGTGCGGCGGATGCGCGGAGCAGGACGATACACCCAGGATAATCAGTCTTCCAAAATACAGATGAACGTGAAGAGACACACACTCCCGCTCGGCTGCGGCGGGTTGCTGGCGCTCGCCTGCACGGCGGCCCATGCGCAGAGTTCGTTCACGCTCTACGGCATCGTGGATGCGGGTGTCGAGTATGTCAACCGGGTGCCCCAAGGCAGTCAGACGGGCTCGGTGATCCGGGAACAGTCGGGCAATCTCGCCGGATCGCGCTGGGGCCTCAAGGGCTCGGAAGATCTTGGCGGTGGCTACAAGGCCGTGTTTACGCTCGAAGGAGGGTTCAACGTGAACACCGGCGCGCTTGGTCAGAGCGGACGGCTGTTCGGCCGTAAGGCATTCGTTGGCGTCTCAACGCCGTACGGCACGCTCACGCTCGGACGTCACCAGAACCTGCTCTACGAACTGATGTACAAGTACGACGCGCTAACGTTCAACCCAAGCTATTCCGCGCAAAGCATGGACAGCCAGTTCGTGAACCGCGCGGACAATTCAGTGCGCTATGGCGTGCACCTCGGTGACGTTACGTTCGCGGCACTATACAGCACCGGATACGATGCGACGATTCCGAACGGCGGGAGCGTGCCCGGCGCAACGAAAGTGGGTCGCGAAATGAGCGCGGCGGTTCTGTACGATCGTGGGCCGTTCAGCATCGGCTTGACGTACGACCAGTTGCAGGGCACCTCAATCGCGACGCAGAGCAATGCGCAGCAGCGCGCGCTGCTCGGCATGTCGTACGACTTCGGGCCGGTCACGACGCTGGCGGGCCTGCGCTGGCTGAACACGCGCAATACCGATGTGCCGCCGAGCTCGCTGCTCTACTGGGGCGGAGTGACCTGGAGGGTGAACGCGCCGCTTTCCATTTCCGCCAGCGTCTATCACACGCAGTTTCGCAATCCGCACGGCGGCCCTACGCTGGGAGCATTGCTCGTCGACTACTCGCTGTCGAAGCGCACCGACGTGTATGCGGAAGGGGCGTATGTCTCCAATCGTTCATTTTCCGATGTCGGTATTCGCGGTACGGGCGTGGACATTGCCCCGGGCATGGACCAGGCGGGCGTGACCGTGGGCATTCGCCACATCTTCTGAGCGGCCCTGGCGATGCGGTCCAGTGCCTCTCGCGCGGGCTAAAGAGCTATGATTATCACTGGTCTGGTCACAATAACAGCGAGGAAGGCATGGCAGCAGCACGTACTTCGGGCAAGGGCGGGGGCGCGAGCGAGGACCCCATCCTGCGGCACTGGCGCGAGGCGGTTCCGGATGATCGCCTCGCTCACCTGGTGAAGGATGCGGGCCGCGCGATGATTCGCGGCCTGCAAATGCGCCTGGCGCAGCATGAAGTCTCGTTCGGCCACTGGGCGTACCTGCGTGTGCTATGGGTCACCGACGGGCTTACGCAGAAGGAGCTGAGCGACGAGACCGGGACCACCACGCCCACCACGTTCAGTGCGGTGTCGGCAATGGAAAAGCTCGGCTATGTCGAGCGCCGCTACGAGCCCGGCAATCGCAAGAACACACACGTTTATCTCACGCCGCGTGGCCGGAGTCTGAAAAAGAAGCTCGTCCCGCTTGCTGAAGAGGTCAACGAAATTAGCGTCAGGGGCCTGAAGACCACCGAGATCAACGTGGCGCGGAAGGTCTTGCTGACGATCATCGAGAACATGGCACGCGACGAATCCGAGTCGGACGACCCGGCTCTGCGCATTCCGTCGACTCGGGAAGTAGGCAATCTGATCGCGGCACGCGGGGAAGAAATCGATCAGGATTGAGATGTGGCTCGGTGCTTCAGGTCATTCCCGAGTAGCAAATTAATTATAGGTCTAATAATATTGGCGGGCGTGCCGAGTCCACGACAGGCACGACGGCAGGCTACGGCAGGCTGATCCCTCGCTCAAAAAATACGGATCTGGAATGGATGGAATGACCCGCGCGGCGATGACGCGCAACGTCCGCGATGCGCTCGCGGAAGATGTCGGCGAGGCCGACTGGACATCGCTACTGATCGACCCCGACGCTTCAGCTGAAGCCGTCCTGACCGTGCGCGAACCCGCTCTGTTGTGCGGCAGACCGTGGTTCGACGAAACGCTCCAGCAGGTCGACCCGCGCATCACGATTGAATGGTTGGTCGGCGAAGGCGAGCGGATGCACGAAGGGCAGGCCGTCTGCCGGATCGCTGGTCTGGCGTGCGGTATGCTCACCGCCGAGCGCACCGCGCTCAACTTCATTCAGTTGCTTTCGGGCGTGGCCACCGAGACAAGCTTGATGGCGCAGATCGTCGAAGGCACGTCTTCGCGGATTCTCGACACACGCAAAACGCTTCCGGGATTGCGCCTCGCGCAAAAATACGCAGTTCGTGTTGGCGGCGGCGAAAACCATCGTCGGGGGCTGTACGACGGCATTCTGATCAAGGAAAACCACATCGCGGCGGGCGGCGGCATTGCGTCGACGCTTCGCGCCACTCAGGCATTGGGCGCGGGTGTGCCTGTGCAGGTCGAGGTGGAGACGCTTGATGAGTTAAAGGAAGCATTGGCTGGGGGCGCCGCGGCGATTCTGCTCGACAATTTCTCGATCGAGACGATGCGCGAGGCTGTGCGTGTCACCGCAGGGCGCGCCGAGCTGGAAGTCTCGGGCGGTGTGACCGAGCAGACGCTACGAAGCATTGCCGAGACCGGCGTGGACCGTATTTCGTTGGGCAAGCTGACGAAGAACGTCAGGGCGATTGATTTTTCACTGCGCTTCTCGGCGTTCGCCGGGTAAGGGGATCGGGGCGCATGTGGGTGCCCCCGTAGAAGGAAGCGTCGATAGAAAATCCCTCGTTTCTAACTGTGCAGGGCTCAGTTAGAAACGAGGGCAACGAGGGCTGTTGCGCTTACCTCGGACGATCAAAGCGTTACATCGGCGCCCGTTTCGCTCGACTTCAGAATCGCAATACAGATTTCCAGCGTGCCCTTCGCCCATTCGCCATCATGAAGGGGCGAGCGTCCGTCGACGACCGCGCCGTACAACTCGTCGATGACTTCGGCGCGCGGCACGGCGGGTGCAGGCAGCGGCAGCGTCTGGCGCTGGGCGTCGCCGTAGACGACGATCGAATCGGGCAGCGGGCGCAGGTCCGCACGTTCGCACGAGACGATGACCGGACCGAAATGCTGATGAAAGCGCGGCGGCTCCTTCGCGGCGGCCGTTGGCGGCTTGTATGCCGATCCGCCGTAGGTGCCGGCCGCTTTGAGTCTGGCCTCGTCGCCCGAGGGCGTGAGCGCTTCCAGACGGCGGCGGGCGCTGCCGTACGTGTCGGGGCTCGTACGATCGCCCATTTCGCCGATCCAGCCGCTCCACTCGTCGGTGTTGAAGTGGCCATAGCCGTTGTACGAGAGCGAGGCATAAGCATCGTTCTCGAACCAGATCAGCGCCGAATAGGCACCTTCGGTCGGGCGTGAAGGATCCCACCGTCCCACACTTGCGCGCAGACGCGTCGCGCGGGAGCCGGCGAGCATTCGGACGATGTCGACCTGGTGAGCTGCCTGGCTGAAGACGGCGCCGCCACCTTCGGCCGTGGCCAGCTCCTCTGGCCGGCGCGGGCGATACAGGTAGTCGGTGTAGTTGACGGCCTGGATCATTTTCACCGCGCCGAAATCGCCGCGACTGATCAATTCGTGCGTACGCAGGTACGGCGTGTCGAAACTGTGGCAATGGCCGACGATCAGATGAACGTTCGCTGCGCGACATGCAGCGATCATGCGATCGCAGTCCGCAGCGGCGAGCGCCATCGGCTTTTCGACCAGCACGTGTTTGCCTTTTGCCGCGGCAATTTCAGTGTGCTGCGCGTGGAACTGGTGCGGACTCGCAACGTAGACGATCTCGACGTCGGGGTCATCCGCCAGCTCCGCCACGTCCGCATAGGTGGACGCCGCGAAGTCGGCAGCGAACTGCCGCCGCGCTTCGTCACGCGGATCGCACGCAGCGACGAGCTGGACCCTTGGGTCGCGCAGGAAGGTCGGCAACATCAGCGAGAATGCCCGTCCCAGTCCTGCGACCCCGATGCGCAAACGGCGCTGCTCCATGGCCGTATGCCTCCCGTTATTGCTTGACCTGATAGTCCGTTGCGAGCGCGGACGGCTGGTCGGCAGGTTCCGGATTCGTCTTGCTGACGTAACGCGCGGCATACGTGCGCCAGTCGATTTCCTTCGGCATGACGGCCTGGTACGAGCACACTTCCCGGGGAATCGCCTTTGCACCGGTGCCAATTGCTTCGCCATCCTTCTCGAATTCGGCGATTGCATCGATCATGCGGCGACGGAATTCAACGATCGCGAGATCGCTTGCGCCGAGGCGCTCGTCCGAGCGGTTCGCAATCGGGCCCATCGTGACCCACATGGCGATGTCCTGATTCGGGAAGCCCGAAATGCCAGTGAAATTGCCGGCCTTCATCGCCTGGCGGTCCTGCCAGAAGCGGTTGTCGTGATTGCGCAGCGGACGATAGTACTGGTCGAGATCAACACCGACTTGCTGACGCAGGAACTTGCGCCACGTTTCGGTTTCCGGCGTCGTCTCCGGATCACCCCAGGCGATGAAGTAGAACGCCGTGTTCGTGTCGTCCATCGGCACGTTGATGTTCGCAACGTTGTAGAGATTGTTCGGCGGAATCAGCACCGTTCCCGGCGCCACGAACACCGTAGAGCGCACGTAGTCGTGCGTGTTGGCGTTGAAGATCGGGCGGCGCAGCGCTGCGTAACGGAAGCCATAGTCGGTGCGCTCGACCTGCAGGCGCGGGGCCTTGTCGGTGGATGGGCGCAACCAGTTCTTCCCGGTCGCTTCGGCGCCGCCGACACGCGCTGGCACAAAGTCGGACGAATGCAGGCTGGAGCTGTGTGCGGAGTCGATCGCGCCTTCGAGGATTTGCGCCCAATTGCACGGCAGCAGCGCCTTGGCGATGCTCACGCGGGTGTCGGCAGTCGGCGCCCAGGCCGGCGGTACGAATTCGGGGATGGCGTCTTGCGGGCCCATGTACGCCCAGACCATGCCTCCCCACTCCTGCACCGGGTAGGCCTTGTGCTTGACCTTGTCGGTCATGCAGCTCGCTGCCGGCTCGGACACCATTTCAAGCACGTTGCCCGCGACGTCGAACTTCCAGCCGTGATACAGGCAGCGCAGGCCGGAGTCTTCATTGCGGCCGTAGACGAGCGATGCGCGACGGTGCGGACAGTACTCGTCCAGCACACCAACGCTGCCTTCCGAATCCCGGAATACGACGAGGTCCTCGCCAAATACGCGCGCTTTGACCGGCGCGCCATCCGGCTCACTGACTTCTTCGATAAGGCAAACCGGCGTCCAGTGCCGGCGCATCAGCTGGCCCATCGGGGCATCGCCTTCGACGCGGCACAGCAATTCATTTTCTTGGTGGGTCAGCATGTAATGTCTCCCGGCGAAAGGTCGCCTTCATCAACAGGTGTCGCTCAACTATATTAGATCTCTAGTTAAATTGGCAAGGACCTTTCGAGATATCCGGGAAAGTACGTATGGTCCGAAGCGACTCCAAATCTTGAATATTCGATATCTAATATAAAGAGGGCGAGATTCGTCGCCGATGGATCTAATTTGTGAGACGAGCTCTGGATTCCGCTTGCGATTTCCCTGATATGTATCGCTGCGATCGGGGTGCTTGGTGGGTTTCATGACAAACGGGACCGGATTGCGGAGCGCGAACGAGCGCTGCGCGAGATTGCCGATATCGCCGACATCACGGTGCCGCGCTGCCGGCAACTCGTCGCACGAGGCGCTGGCTGCGCTTCGGCGGAGGTGGTTATGTTGTCGTCATCGATCTCGGGAAGCATGCCAGGGTGAATCCGTCGAAACAGAAAACGGAGGGCAAGTTCCTCGGTGACTACACCGGCGCGAAAGGGGTGTACGTGTATCGTCAGATGGCTGAACGTGGTCTGCGAGCACTTATTGAGTCGCCCCTGAATCTCGCCGCGCCGGCATCACATCGTCGTGTCTGCGGCAACGCTGCGATTGAACCAAGCAGCAAGAATGAAGACACAAAGAAGCCGCAGCTTCCTGAGGTGCCTCCGCAACCGCTCTGCCTCCCAATCTGCCTCCCGATTGGCCTCTTCGATGACCAACGGATCTTTGTCCGGCATCCGGCCCGCTTCCGGAAAATTTGAGCGCCAAGACTTCGTCGTCGTCCAGGCAATGATCGTGGACTGAATCACTTCCAGATAATCTCAATCAATGTGCAGCAAGGCGCGGGATGTCACATGCCTGGGCATTGACGGTACGCCGCATCGTGTTCCCGCGCGCAGACCGTCAACGGTCCCGGTTACACAAAGGAATCTGTTATCGCCTCGTGCTGGGCGGACTGCCGATTCCGCCAATCGCGGTCAAAGCGTCGCACATAGAATTGACACCGGAGGGGTTCATCACCCGCCGGAAGGTGACGATGGTGCGAGAGAGTATTGAGCCGGGCAAGTCGGTCTGAATGGCTCCGCTACTCCGGATTCTTCGAATCAGCCAGTTCCTTCATGTCCTGTAGAATACGAAGTGTTTGGTCGATGTCGCCGGGCACGTTACCGGTCTGAATGATTTCTTCTACCATCCCGATCAGCTTCCGTTCACCTTCCATTAAATTCGCCACATCCCGTAGTCTGTGCCGATAACGCGCTAGGGAATTACGAATCTGGCGCCCGCGATACTGACCATGCGCACGCACCAAAAAATCCAATCGCGGGATCAATTTCCCGGGCTCGCTTTTCGAAGTCGAGAATCTGTTTTCTGTGCGGTCCGATGTGGTCGTACTCCTTCTGCGCGGCGACGTCAACTTCGGCATTTTGCAGGATCTCGGATTTCACATTTACGGCGTCCAATGCCTTGTTGATACGCGATGAGCTGAAGACGCAGACGGAACTCAGGATCGCATCCGATCAGCAGGTTGCCGTGCTGGAGGCGAAGCTCGAAGCAATGACGGAACGGGCAGTAAGAGGGGAGGCTAGAGCGGAGACTGCGGAACTTCGCGTGAGAGCCCGATTTACGAACGAGGTCTGAAAGTGCTGTTGAACCTTTGTTGTACTTCTGCAAAGAAAAAGGGCCTAGCGCGAACGCTAAGCCCTTGAATCTTTTGGTAGGCCGTACGGGATTCGAACCTGTGACCAACGGATTAAAAGTCCGCTGCTCTACCAGCTGAGCTAACGACCCAAAAGAGAAGCGAAATTATAGCGATAGCCGCAGAGAG